>ERZ857969.601-NODE-601-length-59074-cov-7.701537_pt1 | contig 59074 bp, 45 predicted proteins | sample MGYA00519864_ERZ857969 | MGnify/ENA primary metagenome ERZ857969 (study PRJEB31778, sample SAMEA3449382) | human gut metagenome | biome: human gut; feature: human-associated habitat; material: faeces | place: United Kingdom | collected 2010/2012 ...
ACAAAGAAAAAGACATCTCAATCATTATGGACTCGTACGGATATTTTGAAAAGAAGTGGCAGTTCTCTGCCGACCTTATTCGCCGTGGCTTTGACATAATCGAAGTATCCGACGATACACAATTCCTTGACGGAAACATAGAGCGATTGACCGAACCAAAACAAGATAAGTTAATTCTAAGGGCTTGTTCAATGGGAGAACCTTCGAGAATTATCCAAAAGGTAGGAAGTGAAGAACGCAATGCAATACAAGTAAACGACAAAGTCTATATTCCCTAATTTTTAAAACCGAGAGTAGTGCAGTGAATCGTTTTGTAGGACAATTTGCAGAATTTTAGACTTTTATTTTTCTGAAAACGTGGTAGATTATTTATATAAGTCGTTTTACGTTCATACACATAACAAACGCCATGGAGGAAAAATGAATCACACGTACACGTTATTAAAGAAAAGTATCGTCGTTTTTGCGGTTGCGCTCGTTTTGGTATTAGTCGCAACGCTGTTTTTTGCGTGCGACAGTGGCGCTGATCGAAGTCCCGACGTGGACGAGGGCAATTCCGCACTGAAAAACGGGGTGGTGAAAATTACGTCCGTTTCGGACGGCGTGCAAAAATACGACGGAGCGGAAGTGTACATCGAAGACGAAAAACTCGAACTGTACAACGTAAAAGTGAACAACGAGCATAGATGGAACGCAAATCCGCAGAACAGAAGCGACAGCGGGGTTGGATATTTCTCTCTTGACGGCAAAACGACGGTGAGGGTGAAAGTGCAGAATATGACGAGTTGCGTTGTTCGTCCGTTGTCGGCGGGCGTGAGTGTCGAGTGTGAAGACGGCGAAGCGAAATTCATAATTAAAAGCGCGGGGAATTATTCAATCGAACCGAATAGCGATGCAAAAAGAGCGTTTTTTTTATTCGTTTCCGACGTTGAAGACGAAAAGGCGGAAAGCGGAAACGTCATCCGTTTTGCAAAAGGAATTCACACGAGCGCAAACGATAACCGTATATCTAACGACACCGTTTATCTTTCATCGCACACTACGGTGGTCTTTGACGAAGGAGCGGTCGTTCGAGCGAGATTCGTCGCAAACGGCGCAAACGATATTACTCTAAAAGGGAAAGGCATAATAGACGGCTCGATGTTTGAGCGCAACGCTAGCACGGGAGCGGTTAAAGTACCGCTCGATTTCAACTATTGTTCAAATCTCAATTTTGAAGATTTTTCCGTTCTTGATCCCGCGGGGTGGTGCGTCAACTGGTATTTTTGCAAGGATAGTGAGATAAACGGTGTAAAAATCATCACGTCGCGCTCGAACGGAGACGGAATTTCGCTGCAATCTTGCAAGAATATAGAAGTGAAGAATTGTTTTTTACGGACGTGGGACGATTCACTCGTCGTCAAAAACTATCCGAATTTTTCCGACAAGAATATAGAAGGCGAGACGAAAAACATACGTTTTTCCGATTGTACGATATGGACTGATTTGGCTCAAAGTATGGAAATAGGATACGAAACGATAGGCGAAGTTATGGAAGATATATCGTTTATCGATATAACCGTGCTTCACAATTTCCATAAACCTGTGATGAGTATACACAATGCAAACAACGCCGTAATAAAAAACATAACTTACGATACGATAACCGTAGAAGATGCGTCGATGGGCTACGGCGACGCCGGAAGCAACAATCAACTTTTTGAGTTCGTGACGGAATACAGTCTCACGTGGTCTACAAATCACAAAACGACTGCGCTTGGCAGAGTTGACGGCGTAACGGTGAAGAACGTGAGCGTTGTAGACGGAAACATAATCATGAACGTTCGCGTCGCGGGAAGCATGGACACCAGAACCGGCTACGGAAACAGCGTGCACAGAGTGGACAACGTAACTTTTGAAAACGTGTGGATACACGGAAAATCCATGAAAAGCAATTACGGCTATATAAGCGTAAATCAATATGCAACCGCAATCGTTCTCGGCGCAAGCGAAGAGAAACGGGCGCAGTTCAGGTTTTCAAAAACCGATGAAGAGATTTCAAAGTATTCGGACAATGCAACGGTGACGGTCGTTTGACGGCCGTCTTTTTTTGACAAAATTTGCGATTGGTGCAATATAACGGTATATTTTTACAAACTAAAAAAGCAGTATTGCAACCCATTTTGCAGAACTCTTGGTTTATTTTGGCGACTTAAAAAATCTATAATGTCAATATAGATTAGAGCGCGGTAAAACTGCCGTGTTTACGATATGGAGAAAATATGACGAAAAAACATTTAATAATTTTCATCGCAATCGCGCTTGTGCTTTGCCTTGCAGCAACGCTTTTCGTCGCTTGCGACAAAGGTAATCAGGGTGGCGGAAATCAGAACGGTGCAAATGCGGAAGCGCCGAATGACACGCCTATCGTGGCGGACAAAACCGTTTCCGAGACGAAGGTGACTCTTTACGACGGTCCGAAACTTTTGCAAACGTCGTCGGCAATGTCCGTAAAGATTGAAGGCAGAGACGCGTTCGTTTACGACACTCGTGTAAACCATTTGAGAAGTTTTACCTACACTGCACCCAAGACTTACAACCAAGTCGTCGTCTTCGACTTTGAAGGAAAAATTAACGTTGAAATAGAAGTCAACGGCACGGCGTCGCTGTCGAATGTCGTCGTCAGACCTCTTTCTTACGGAATCGAGCCAAACGTAAACGGCAACAAAATCTGTTTTCAATTAGATTATTCGGGCAATTACGTGGTCGAGTACGCAACCGATAATGGTGGCGTCGCAAGCGACAACGTCCTTCATATTTTTGCAAACCCCATTGAAACGGAAGATGAAATAATAACCGAAGCTGACGCGTCCGAAAACACTGTGTATATCGGACCGGGCGTTTGGATGGCAAGCGCAATACCCGTGTCGGGAGACAATACTCGCATTTATCTTGCGGGCGGTGCGGTTGTTTACGGCCAAATAAGAGCAAAAGGCGTGAAAAACCTTACGATTTGCGGAAGGGGTATCATAAACGGCAGTTTTTACGAGAGAAACAAAGCGAGCGAATACACGCTCCCGATAGAACTTCAAGAATGTGAAAACGTCACGATTAAGGGCATAACCATTCTCGACCCGGCGGGCTGGGCGGTTACGCTCAAAAAGTGCGAAAACGTAACGATTGACAATCTCAAAATAATCACCGCGAGAGCAAATGGTGACGGAATATCCGTTCAATCCAGTAAAAACGTAACCGTAAAGGGTGGATTCGTACGCACGTGGGATGACTCTCTCGTGGTCAAAAATGTCGAAAACTCTTCTACGTCGGACATTACGTTCGAAGGCGTATCCGTGTGGACGGATTTGGCGCAAAGCATGGAAGTTGGCTATGAAACGTACGGACCGAATATGGACAGAATCGCTTTTAAGAATATCACCGTGCTTCACAACTTCCACAAAGCGGCAATTAGTCTTCACAACGCGGACAACGCCGTTATAGACAACGTGATCTACGAGAATATCACAATCGAAGACGGACAGATGAAAGGCGACAATCAGAACGACGGAGAAAACGATTTTCTCATCGATATGACCATTGCCTACAATCAAGAATGGACGAAATCGGGCGGTTTGCGCGGTTCGGTGAAGAATATCAAGATAAACAACGTAAAGGTTCTCGACCTTGCAGACACCGTTATTTGCCGTATGTTCGGCGAAGGCACGAGCAGTAAAATCGAAAACGTTGCGATAACAAACGTTGAAATAAACGGCAAAAACGTATCTTCGATAGCTGAAATGGGGCTCAATCCCGGCGTGTACGTGGAAAACGTGACTTATGGCACTTCAAATAAGGTTTCCGGTGCGAGAAAGATATTGCCGTACACTCTTTCCCTTAAAAACGACGACGTTGCCGAAGTCACGGTGAAGGACAATGTGGAGCAGACAGGACTTCAAGTGCCGTCATTCGGACTTCTTGATAACGAACCGACTTATTCCGGCAAAATCGCGGATATAAGCGACGTGACGTTCAGCGCGACTTACGGAAAGGGAGACACCGTATCCGCAAACTGGAACGAAGGGGAAGTTCTCGACGACAAGAATTATCCGTTTGCAAATCTCACGGACGGAGACCGCGCAAGCGAGTGGAAGTTTGACGCTTGGAGAAACGAAGAGAAAGAATTCGTGGCGCTCAGCTTCGAGTTTGCGTCTCCGAAGCGTATAGGAAAAATCAGGTTCCTCGGAGCAAAAGCGTCGGACGTGTTGTATTACTACAATGTTTCCGTTTTTTCCAAATCGAACGGCAGTACGTCTTGGAAGCGTCTTGCGGTGCAACAGGACATCACGATAAGTCCGCTTGAAAGCAATTACGCAGACCTTATCGTCAGGTCGGATATCGACTACGACGGATTGCAAATCAGATTTTTCAGAAAAGAAGGTGTCACGTATCCCAATCGTCTTTCAATCGGAGAAATCGAATTCTATCCGCCCAGTCTTACCACCAACAAAACGTTTAAAGAAGTTGCGGAACACGAAGACGTTTATGACATTTCTTATATGATAGACGGCAACACCAGCACGTATTTCGAATCAAAGAAAGGCGTGTTCCCCGCGGCATTTGCAATCGATATGGGACAAACCGAAAACGTTAAATATATCAACTTGCACGTTCCGCCGACGCTACTTTGGGAGAAGAGAACGCAGACCATCGAGATTCTCGGTTCGATTGACGGCGTGACTTACGAAACCGTCAAAGAAGCGACCGAATACACCTTTGACCCAGTCACGGGCAATATGGTGTCGATAGTTTTGGACAAAGCGTGCGCAATGCGCTATATCAAATTGGTTTATACCTCGAACAGTTCGGGCTACGGAGCGCAAATCTCCGAGTTGTACGTGTACGGGGAATAAGAAAATAAAATCTTTTTCAAGGAGAAAGTTATGAAAAGAACGCAAAAATTCACAAGTCTCTTTTTGTCGGTTGTGATTGTCGTTATGCTCGTTTCGTCTCTGTCTTTGGGCGTCGCACTTGCCGGCAGCGAAGCGACGGAATCGCAAACCAGAGTTTTCGACGCAAACCTTGACAGAATGCTCGACGACGTGACGGGGACGGACACCACGCCCGCGTATCGCGCAATTTCCTGGCAAGCAGGACAATGCGATGACATCAATGACCCTATCTTTAAGATAGCAAGTCCGAAAATCAGCGCAGGCTTCGATACTTTGGAAATCGAGTTTAGAAGCGTTGACGGAAGCGTTACGCTTGCAGATCTCAAATTGGCGTTGCGCGTTGCCGACAACGACGCTATTGTCGCACAAAACACTTATGCTTTGAACGACGCGGCTATCGCAGGCGCAATCGACGGCACTATCGGAACAGACTGGTCCACAGTGTCTTTCGATTTCACGCAATCCGATATTAAGGTTGACGGAAAGGCGTTTGACACCACTCAGCCCGACGCATTGCTCGGTTTCCACCTCCTTGCGGACGCGACCAAGGCGGGCAAACTCGACATTCGTAAAATCGCTGTGACCAAATCCGGCGCAGAAACAATCGTCGAAAACTTCGATACCGTTGCTACGGAATGGTGGAAAGGCACGGAAGGCGGTTGCTTTGTGGACAATCCCAGCAGTTATACGATTACCGATTCCAAAGAAATTAAGAGCACCATTGAAACTTCAAACAACGTCGATGAAAAGTATTCCGCAATCGTTCTTGCTATTGCAGGCAACGGCAACGTGAGCCTTGCTCCTATCGCAGAGGACGGAACGGTTGGCACGGTAGTCGCGTGGGCAGATCTTAAAGACCTCGAAGGCGCTTCCGTCGTTGCTCTAGATTCAAATTATCGCAATGTCGTTATTTCTCTTGAAAGTCTCGGCGCAAAGAAAATTCAAGGTGTGAAAGTTATCGTTACCGGTGGTGAAGTAAGCGTCGCAAAAGCGTTCTTCACCAATATGGAAACCGTTACTCCCGATAAGTATTTCCCGACGCTTGACACTGCAAGTATCGCATACTTGTCTCAATTCAACTTCAATTATGTCCCCGGTGACAACTACGAACAAGCAGTTTCCGACTGCGTGCCGTTCAACTGCGACTATATCCTTTCTTATAGTGCGGAAAAACCCGTTATCGCAAACGGACACATTGTCCTAACCGACAAAGGGAACGCTTTTTCCAGCGTCAAAATTCGCTCCAAAGTCGCTTCCGAAGGCAGACAATATCTCGTAATCAAATACGCGCTCCAAAACGGTTCTACGCTCAACGACTTCCGTTTTGCGCTCGTTAAAACCGAAAGCGACGCCGCGACGTCTGTAGTTTATGCAAATCAATGTCAGGCGGGCGTTTTGCTTCCGTCTATGAGTGGAAAGAATCCGTATTCCGACGGAGCATACTCTTATATCGTCGTCGATATCGAAAAATCTTTCGGACTCACCGAATCCATATCCGGTATCGATATGTATTACAGCGGAGCAGGTGAGATGCTCGTTGACGAAATCTTCTATGCGGATTCCGTAAAACCCGTTCTCGACATTGAAAACAAACACATGTTCGATTCGTACGATGCAATTCCTGCAAACCCGAATTATTGGTGGACGGATTTCAGCGATGCAAGCAAGTTGTCCGTTGTTGACGGCGCACTCAAAATCGAAGTTCCCGCAAGCACTTCCGTTTGCGTCGGCGGCGCAAAACCCGACAACAACAAAGATTTTGGTTGCAGATATATGGTTATCCGTATGAAGAGCGAAAATCTTGACATGAGCACGTTCAGAATTCAATGGCTCGACGGCACGACGTCCTTTGCAAACGCAGGCGGGTTCAAGACTCTTAGCGGCAACGAATTCGTTCTCACGGACGAATATCAGGATTTCGTTATCGACCTTGACGCAAGCGGTATCAATAGAGAAATCGAAGGTTTCCGTCTCTGGCTCGGCGGCTGGAATGCAGAAGCAGGCGCACTCTATATTGATGAAATTTACTTCACGGATCTCGCGGTTGCGCAAGAGAAAACTTATTCCGCAAACACGACCGTGACGGCAGGCGAAGGATATCACTATCTCTGTGGTGGAGACTTTGCAAACGTCAACGGATCTCGCTATTTGCAAATCAGCCTTACAGCACTCAATACGTTCAAGTTTGACGAATTGCGTTTCGAGCTTCAACTCAACGAAGGCGCACCTGTCCTTATTTGGTCAAATCAAGGCGTGTTGCTTGCAAACGGCAAACCCTTCAACGTAGCGGACGCAGCGGTTCTTGGCGAAGGCGAAGAAGCAAGCTATCTCACGCAAACATTCGTATTCGATCTCGACGCACTCGGAATCGACTATGCAAACATCAAAGCGATTCAAGCGCACATGACCAATGTAAACGTTGACAGCGCCGTTGAAGTCGGCGTCAAATTCTTTGATTACGTCATCGGCCTCAACAGCGTCAGCATTCCGAGAAACGACGATACCAATCCTGTTCTCAACGTTACTATTGACGCAAACGGCGTGAAAGCAGGCGACGAAATCACTATCAACGCAACGGCAACTGACAACTATGGTGACGTCACCGTCGTTTACGAAGTCACCGTAAACGGCGAAGCAGTCGAAGTGGTTGACGGCAAGTTCACGGCAACGAAAGCAGGTAATTACACCGTAAAAGTCACCGCAATCGACGGAAACGACAACAAGACCGTTTATACGCAGAACGTCACCGTTGCGGCAGCACCGCAAAACGATGTTCCTGCAGAAAACACCGGTCTCGACGCAGGCGCAATCGCAGGTATTGTCATCGGCTGTCTTGCAGTTGTAGCAATCATTGCAGTAGTAGTTGTGTTCGTGAGCAAGAAAAAGAAAAAATAAGAATTAAAAACGCAAAGCGTTTTTGAAATTCGATTTGAAAGAGCGCGGAATTTCTTCCGCGCTCTTTCGTCGTTGTTCAACGGAAGTGCGGAGAATATTCGGCTTAAAAGCGAAGCGAAAGCATTTTCGTATTGAAAAAATATGCGACGTATGTTAAAATAATCGTATCAAATCGGAGCGAAAGGCTATGTATAAAATGATAGTTGTCGACGACGAATATCTCGTAAGGCTTGGAATCACCGAAACGGTGGATTGGAAAGAGCAAGGAGTGGAAGTCGTTGCCACCGCTGTGAACGGGAAAGACGGACTTGAAAAAATCCGCGCGTTGAATCCGGACGTCGTGATAAGCGACGTCAAAATGCCCGTTATGAGCGGAGTGGAAATGGTGAAGACATTGCATGAAGAAAACTTTGATGGTATGACGATTATGCTGTCGGGATACAACGATTTTGAATACGCAAAAAGCGCGTTGGAAGCGGGCGTTTTCAGATATCTGCTCAAACCGATTGATAACGAAGAGTTGATTGCGACGGTAAAAACTGCATGCGAAAAACTTGAAAAGAGAAGAAAGCAAGAGAGATTGCTTGCCGACGTTGACATAAGTCTTCCTGTAATAAAACAAAAACTCGTAGACGACATATTCCACGGGGAAATAGACGATAGTGTATATTCTAAACTTGCGCTTTACGACCTTCCTATCATAGATAAGGGCGTCGTTGTGTATTGCAAGGCCGACGTTTCAACCGACGACGTTGATACCGACGAGAAAGTGGGCAAGGCACTTGCGGTCTTGCAAAAGGGCGTTCTCGATATGCTGGGCGACCACGAAACGATATATTCCAGAACTGGTAAGAGGGTCGCTTTTGCCACGGACGTGGAGGAAGTGGATCTTCTCGAAGGAAAACTGCGCGAAGTGCTCCGCGCATACGAAAAACAGAGCAAAATTCTCGTATCTATCGGCATAAGTAAGGTTTTTGAAAGCGTGCCCGAAATAAGCACGGCTTTCGGCACCGCAAAATTTCTTGCATACAACAAATTGTTTGCGTCCATAAACAGCGTCAACGTGCCGAGCGATGAGGATACTAAAACGTACAAGAAACATATCGTCGATGCGCTACAGTACGTATCCGAGCATTACAAAGAATGTAATTTGAAGATAAAAGTCGTTGCGGATCATCTTTTCGTTTCGGAAAGTTATCTTATGCACCTTTTCAAAAAAGAATTGGGCAAGACGTTCAATACCTGTCTTACCGAGTATAGAATAATGGTTGCGAAACGCCTTCTCAGAGAAGAAAAACATCGCGTGTACGAGATTGCCGAGCTCGTTGGCTATGCGGATATGAAATATTTTGGTCAGGTTTTCAGAAAAGTGGAGGGCTGTTCCCCGAGTGAGTACGTCAAGAAGCAACACGAAAAAGAGAACGCTTAATCAAAAGTTTGCTTTTGCGTTTACGCTTTTGCTTGCAATACTGTTTACGGTATTGCTTGTTGCCGTGCAGATAATTGCGCAAGTTTACACCAACAAATACGTCGAAAACGATGTCGTTGCGTCGCACAAAGACGTTCAATCGGAGTTTACGGACGTTCTCAACGAGATAAATTACGGATATACGCGTATCGTGCAAAACGAGAGAATAAGCGAGTTGTCTCAAAATGTTTCTTACGAAGAGAAAAAGCTCGATTTTGAAAGAATAATTAGCGACTCGGCTCTTTCCGACGATTATCTCAACGTGGTTTTACGTATAGGAAACGAAGTGTTTTCTTTAAGCGACGACTTTGATTTGCCCACAGAATCTTTTGCAAAAACGCTTGAAAACGGCGGAAACGGGTTGTTTTTCGGTGCAGAGAGCAAGGATGGGACGTGCGTGCAAATCGGGCGCAGATTACAAAATCCGTTGTACGCGCAAGAAGGCTACGCTGTTTTTTACGTGTCGCAGAAAAAACTCGATTCTATATGTTTGCTTGCAACTTCCTCAAACGGCGTCACGAGAGTCCTCGATAGCGATTATAAAGTGATTGCTTCATCTCAAAACAGTGGCGCAGGAGACACGATTTTTGAGAAAGAAAACTACCTGATAGATCAAAAAGACGCGTATAGAAAGCAGATAAACGGCAAAAAGTGTCTCGTCGCGATAACACCCGTAGACAATCAGTACGACATGGGATTGTATGTCGTGAGCGAAGTGGAAGTGGTTGAAATTCAGAAGAACTACATAGTGCTTTCAATCGTGCTTGCGTGTATTGCACTCGTTACGTTTGTCGTTGCGATAGTGGTTTCCATACGCCTTGCAAAACGCACGGCAGAGCCCATAAACAATTTGTCAAAAGAATTGGGAAGCGTCGATTTTTCAAACGAGCGCACTTTCTTCAATATAGGCAAGGACGGTGACGAAATTTACGAGCTTAAACGCAGCTATAACGAGATGCTCGAAAGGTTGTACGGCCTGATGGAAGAAAACAAGCAGAATATGGAGACGCAGAGAAAACTTGAAATCGACGCGCTTCAAATGCAGATAAATCCGCACTTTTTGTACAATACGCTTGACGCAATCGCGTGGATGTCGAAGATAAAAAAGCAACCTGAAATCGAAAAACTCGTCATAAACCTCGCAAAATTTTTTAGACTCAGTTTGCATAAGGGCGCAAAATACGTGAAAATAAGCGAAGAAGCGGAACTTGTGGAACACTTCCTTGAAATTGAAAAAATCAGATTCCCCGACACGATTCGTTTCGTCAACGAAATTCCCGAAAGCATCGGCAACTATACGACGATAAAACTTATTTTGCAACCTATCGTGGAAAATTCGATAAAACACGGTTTTGTTGAAAAGGACGGAATAGGCACCATAACTCTCGGCGCAAGCGAAGAAGGCAACGACGTTCTCATCACGGTGAGCGACGACGGGTGTGGCTTTGACGTGCCAGACGATTTCTGGTCGAGAGAAATCAATCCGCAAGCGCAAGGCGGTTACGGTTTGAGAAACGTAAACGAGCGTATTCGTCTGGAATACGGAGAGGGATACGGTTTGTCCGTCGAGTCGCAAAAGGGAGTGGGAACTAAGGTTATGGTAAGAATAAAGAAGGGCATCTGATGTTTTCAAAACTGCGGAAAAAATTATTCTACAGTGTGTTTTTCGTGTCGCTTGCGTTCGTGTTGGCGTTGAGTGCGGTGTCGTATTCTCTTATCGTCACGAGCGTTTACGATTCGCAACAAAACAGGGCGGTTTCTTGTGCGGAAAACGGTTCGGCGGGTTGTACGACATACCTCAACACTATATCGGGCTTTGTGGAAAGCACCGCGGGAAAGAGTGCGATTTTGGACGCAACGCAAGGGGTGGTATCTCCCGGCGTAATATCGTTGCTCGATGCGCTTTGCAACAAATCCGTTAAAATCGATGGTGCAATATTGTACGGAACGAGCGGATACGTCGCATACTCCGCGGGCGTCGGGGCACCGCCATCGCTTGAAGAATTGCTTTCAAACGAAGAGATAAACGCGTTCTTTTGGTCTGAAAACAAGCAATTTGTGTCCGTAAGACGAAGCGGATACGCAAGAGTGTACAACAGCGCGTTTTACGACGACGGGGCGGGAATAATATCTTGTATGAGCAAGGTCGTCTCGGAAAGCGGAGAAACGACGGGATTGCTTGTTGCCGATGTATTGCCCGAAACCCTTGTCAGCGCAAAATTGTCTTATTCTGCTTTCGATATGGCGGGAGAAAGTTTTATTGTCAAAGACGGAAAAACTCTCAGCGTGCAATCCGAAACGTTGAATATGTCGAAAAAAGGAAGAATGACGGACAAATATCAAGTGTCTAGTGCGACGTTTGCGGATGGCGCGATAGTCGCGATGAGATTTTCTCTTGCGAATTTCAGAAATCAAGCGATAATAATTTTTGTCGCGTTCGTCGCGGTTGACGTAATTCTTATGCTCGTTGTGTACTTTTTTGCGCAGCGACTTTCAAAAAGTGTTGAAGCACCTCTTGACGACTTGCTTTTGAGAATGAGAGAGCAGTCTTCCGATTGTTGAAAATCAAAACACGCAAAATAGCAGTATTGTCTACCATTTTGCAGATTAGCAACTTGAACCAAGTTGCTTTTGTTTTATATAATATTTGCAGATAATAGTATATAAGGAGATGGAAAATTGAAAAAAGCATTTGCAAGAGTTTTCTGTTTAATTATGATAGTTTGTTCGCTGTCCGCATTGCTCGTGGCTTGCGGCGGTTCGAACGACGGAAAAATCGAAATACGCATAGGATTCTGGCCCGACAACTCGCAGACGTCGGACGTTGCCATGTATAACGAGTGGAAGGAAAAATTCGAGAACGATTATCCGCAATACAGAATCGTTGCCGACCCCTATACGTACAGCCCGGAAACCGTTAGCGCAAAGGGCAACGTCGGAAAACTTCCGACGATTTTCCAAACGTATTTCACAGAACCGGACATGCTCATCAGCAACGGTTATATCCGTCCCATAACTTCCCAACTCAGCGCACTCGGCTGGCTTGACAAAATGGACGACAACATGCGCGAGCAACTCACAAGAAACGGCGAAGTGTACGGCGTTCCGCGTGACGGCTATGGTATGGGACTTTTCATCAATCTTCAAATGATGTACGATATCGGCGCAATCAAGAAAAACGCCGACGGAACGTACAAACTTTACGACGACGAAGGCAATCCGCTTTATCCCACCACTTTTGACCAGATTGAAAGTCTCAGCAGACAAATTGTCGAAGCATACACCGACACTTACGGAATTCTCATTCTTTCTGCAAACAAACAGGGAGGCTGGCAACTTTGCAACCTTGGTTGGAACTTCGGCGCAGGCAATCTTCAATCAAACGCATCGGGCAAATGGACGAGCAATCTCGCAGACCCGGGTATGGTCAAAGCACTTGAATGGGTGCAAAAGATGTCAAGCGAAGGATTGTGCTATCCGAGCGCGTCTCTCAATTACAACGATTGGCCCGCAAAAGTCGGAAGCGGTCAAGTTATGATGGCGTTCGTCGGCAACGACGCATTGAGCCAACCCATAACGTCTTACGGTTTTGACAAAGACAATTTCGCATTCGTTCCGATGCCGACGGGCGACGGTGTGAGCAAGTACGCTTTGTTTGGCGGCACGCCGTTCGTGTTTGCGGACAACGCAACCGACGAGCAAGTCGAAGGCGCACTCAAATTCTTGAAATATATCGGACGTTCTCCCGAAACCGACGAGATTTCGGTTGCGGCACTCGAAAAAGGCTTCGAAGTCGCGGAATCCAAAAATATGCCTATTCTTCCCACCATCAAAGCGTGGAAAGACGCGGATTATCTCGCCCTTGCAAACAGACTCGAAGAAGAACATATCAACGTTCACTACGAATATATGAAAGACTTCTTCGACACGATTTACGATTATCGCAGGAAAGAAGAGCCCAACTATTGTCAAGATATGTACGGCTTGCTTGACAACGCGATTCAGAACGTGCTTTCAGACAAAACCGGAAGTGCAAATCCCGCCGCACTTCTCAACACGGCAAACGCAAATTTCCAAGCACAATTTCTGAGCAGATTGAACAAGTGACGAAGTTATGTTATACGGCAATTCTATCTTTACCAAGATAAAGAAATTTTTCAAAAAGAACGTAGGGGGCTGGGCAATTATGTTGCCCACGCTCCTGTTGTTCGCGTTTTTCGTATGGGCGCCGCTCATTCAGAATCTCGCGTATTCGTTCTATTCCATAAAACGTTTTCAATGTCAGGATTTCATCTGGTTTGAAAACTACAAATACGTATTTGCCGACCCTGCGTTCAAGAGCGCGCTCATAAACACTTTCGAGTATGCGTTCTGGTCTATACTTATCGGATTTCTTCTTCCGCTGTTTCTGGGGCTGTTGCTTTCAGAAGTTATTCACTTCAAAGCAGGATTCCGCTGTATGCTTTATCTGCCCAGCATAATTTCCGGCGTTGCGGTCATGCTTATGTGGACGCAGATTCTCGACGGTTCGTCGGGCAGTCTTCTCAACGGCATACTCGCGCTTTTCGGACACGAACCCGTTCAGGTGCTCATGGACAAACACTGGGTTATTCCCGTCATCGTACTTGTTATGACTTGGCGCGGTGCGGGCGCAACAGTGCTTATCTATTTGTCCGCGCTTCAAACGGTGGATTCGAGTCTTTACGAAGTGGCGCGTCTTGACAACGCAAACCTTTTCCAACGTATATGGCACGTGACGTTGCCGTCCATACGCCCGACGATAAAGTTGTTGTTTATTCTGCAAATAATCTCTGTTTTCCAAGTGTTCTACGAGCCTATGGTTATGACTGCGGGCGGTCCGGACAACGCTTCGATTTCGTTGATGTATCTGTGCTATAAATACACGTTTCTCGATAATAATCCCGGCGCAGGCGCGGCTTGCGGAGTGATACTTGCACTCATTATTATCGTGTTGAGCGTGTTGTATTTCAAAATTTCCAAAAAGAACGAGGAGGACGCGATATGAAACTGAAAGAAAAAATGCAATCCGTTCGCGTCAAACCTATAAAATTCAAACGACTCACGGATAAGCCGGACGGTCTTATAAACGGAATAGAATACAAACATCCGCGCTACAAAATTCTGTACGCCGTGATGATTTTTCTTCTTGTCGTTGCGTGTCTGACCGCGCTTATTCCCATCGCGTGGCTTTTCCTTGCAGGATTCAAGGACGCAGACGAAGTTTTCAAAGCGCCGTTCACCTTTTTCCCGAAGTCTTTCGACCTTGGAAAGATAGTTGAAGTGTGGAAAACAATCGGCTTCGGGAAATACTTTGTCAACACGTTCATCGTGATGATAGGTTCCGTGCTTTGCGCAGTCGTGTTCAACGGACTTCTTGCATACGCGGTATCAATAGTCAAACCGGCGGGTTACAAAATCGTGTACGGTATGATTATGGCAAGTTATATGATACCGGCGGTTGCGTCGCTCGTTCCGCTTTATGCAAACATAGTGTCGCTCAAATTGGAAAGTTATGCGATTTTCGTTCCGTTGTGTTTGCTGTACGGCGCGAATGCGTACTACTTTATGATGTTCAAAAACTATTTTGACACCATTCCGCGCTCTGTGCTCGAATCAGCAAAAATCGATGGTGCAAACTCTCTTCAAATATTCTTCAAAGTGGTTTTGCCTTTGTCTAAACCTATCGTCGGCGTGGTGAGCATATTTGCAATGACTGCCAGTTGGGCGGATTTCCTTCTTCCGTATCTTCTCTTGCAAGACGATTCGCTATGTACGGTTATGGTGAAGATATTCAATTTGAAGAGTTCTATGGCGAATATGATGAACTTCGGCATAGACAAATACCTTCTTGCACTTACGATAACGATAATTCCGCAAATTTTCATATTTGCGATATTCCAAAGACAGATAACCGGAACGAACGCGCAAAGCGGCGTTAAAGGTTGATATCAGGAGTTAAAATTATGGCAAAAACGGCAAAAAAACATTTTGCGGGCGACGGTTGGAATATAGTCGAAAATGATTTTTCGACGGATACGAACAAAGTTGCCGAATCAATTTTCTCACAAGGCAACGAATATATGGGGTGCAGGGGATTTCTTGACGAAAACACTACGGCACCGACTCTTCGCGACGCATATTGCAACGGCGTTTACGAATTTGCAAAAGACAAATCCGCAACGGCGTATAAGGGCGTGGCTACGAGAACGCATTTTATGATAAACGCGTGCAACTTTTTCGACGTTGAAATTTACGCTTGCGGTGAGCGATTCGATATGGCAAGCAGTGATTTCGTAGATTACGAAAGGACGTTGCACCTTAAAGACGGTACTCTCGAAAGAACGCTCGTATGGCTTGTCGGCGACAAGAGAATCAAAATTGCGTTCGAGAGATTCTTCGATATGCAATATTATCGCAGGGCCTATCAGAGAATAACTTTCACATCGGATTGCGACGTTATCGTAACGCTCAAAGTCAACGCCCATTTTAACGGAAAACACTGGGATAAACCGTCCCGCTGGCACGAAATCGTAGTCCTTGACGACGGCGTTGAGTGCGGAACGGATTCTACGAAACAAAAAGTCGCTTGTCTTGAATTCGTTGACGTTGACGGAAAATCCGATTGTGATACGCAAAAGAGCAAACGTTGCGTGAGCAAAACGTTTGAAATTGCTCTTGAGAAAGGGAAAGCATCTCAATTTACGAGACTCGTTTCGGTAAATGTGCAAAAAGATGACTCGGACGCGATCGAAAAGGCAAGAGAAGAGTTGAACTCACAAATTGCAGAAGGATACGAAGTCGCACTTGAAAGAACGAGAGCCTATTGGAAAAAATTCTGGAAGCATTCCGACATCGAAATCGAAGGCGACGAAGCAAACCAACAAGGCATACGCTTTTGTATTTTCCAACTTCAACAAACATATCACGGCATAGACGCCACCGACAATATAGGGGCAAAAGGCCTGACGGGCGAAGCATACAGCGGACACACGTTTTGGGACACAGAAACTTATTGCTTACCTTATTATCTTTACAACAATCTGACGGCGGCAAAATATTTGCTCGAATACAGATATTCAACGCTCGACGAAGCAAGAAAACGTGCTCGCGATCTCGATTGTGAAGGCGCGTGCTATCCGATTGCAACTCTCAACGGAGAGGAAGCGTGCACTTTGTGGCAACACGCAAGTTTGCAAATGCAACCGTCAACCGGCGTTGCATACGGTGTGTATCATTACGTCAACGTAAGCAAGGATTACGAATTCTTGTTTGGACACGGCGCGGAAATGTTGGTGGAAATTTGTCGATATCTTGCCACTCGCGGACAATGGGATGCACAAGGAAAACACTTTGGCTATTATGCGGTTATGGGACCGGACGAGTTCCAAATGATGGTCAATCACAACACCTATACCAATTATATGGCAAAGAAGACGTTGCTTTACACTGTCGAAACGATTGCGAAAATGCCGAAGGGCAAACGCGTTGCGCTTGCAAAAAAAGTCGGTTTGAAAAAAGAAGAAATCGCGCTTTGGAAGACTCTTGCATGCAAAATGAAAATTTTGTACGACAAGAAAACAATGCTTTACGAACAACACGAAGGCTTCTATTCCTTACCGCATATCGACGTTGACGAAATTCCCGACAGCGATTTTCCGCTTTACTCGCATTGGAGTTACGATAGGATATATCGCAACGATATGATAAAACAGCCGGATGTGCTTATGTTCCAACTTCTTTACAGCGGAGATTTTTCAAAGGAATGCAAGAAGGCGAATTATGAGTTTTACGAACCGCGTTGCATACACGAGTCTTCGCTCTCTCCGTCCGTTCATTCGATAATCGCGTGTGAAATAGGCAAAAAGGCGGAAGCGGTTTCGTTCTTTGAATTTGCAACGAGAATGGATCTCGACGACTACAACAGAAACGCGCAAGAGGGGTTGCACACGACGAGTATCGCGGCTGCGTGGCTTAATATCGTGTACGGATTCGGAGGACTTCGAGACCAGAACGGCGTGAGTTTGTCTCCAATGATTCCCGATGGTTGGAAGAGTTATTCTTTCTCCGTGCTTATCGACGGAGCGAGTGTGAAAGTGAAAGTGGACGACGAAAACGTTACGGTTACGAGCGATAAAGCAGTGAAACTTACGATTTACGGCAAAGAATACGATGTGCAAGGCAAGCTGGTCGTAGGGGGCGTCAGATGAAGATAATCGAAAAGGGTTACGCCGACGACAGAATGAAACGCGGAGATAAGTTGCTCATCGGCAACGGTTGTCTCGGCTATCGCGGAACTCTCGAAGAAAACAGAAAAGACGATTGCGTCGCGCTCACGACGGCAGGTTTTTACGACAGATACAAAAACAACTGGCGCGAAACCGTCAATATGCCCAATCCGCTTTACACAGTAGTTAAGATAAACGGAGTTCCGCTTGACGGAAGCATCGTAAAAAGTCATGTCGAAAGTCTAAATCTTTCAAACGGCGTGTTTGAAAGGAATACGACATTCAAGGTGAACGGCACCACCATAAGAGTTAAATCGGAAAGATTTTTTGACCAGCAAAATTGTGGGTTGCTTGTGTCGAGATACGTCGTTTGTGCAAACGAAGACATCACTGCTCAAATCGTGCTCGGCATAGACTGCGACGTTTGGAATATCAGCGGAAAGCATTTTAACGTGACGAAAACGCAGTATAAACCACTCGTTGTGTTTGCAACGACGAACGAAGGGAAGAATCTTTCCCAGTCGCTTATCGTAAAAACGAACGTATCCGGGGAACCGTTTGAAAAAGACGGAATAGTCGGCGAGGTGCTCGACGTAAAACTCAAAAAGGACGAAGATTTCGTCGTGGACAAGTTTTGCGTGTCGACGTGGGACGGATTGCCGGAGTATAAGTACGACGAATTCGATTTCGACGCGCTCAAAGCGAAAAACGAAGATTGGTGGAAGAAAAAACTTGCGACGTGCAAAGTCAAAATCACGGGCGAGGAAGGACTACAACTTGCAATCGACGATTGCGTTTATCAACTTGTCATATACGCTCCGCGTGTCGACGGGACGTCCATTTCCGCCCGCGGACTATCAGGGCAGACGTACAAAGGCGCGGTGTTTTGGGATACGGAGATGTTTATGCTCCCGTTTTATCTCGCAACCGACGTCGAGGTTGCAAAAAGACTCGTAGGTTATCGTATAGCGACGTTGCAAGGCGCAATCGATAAGGCAAAGTATTACGGATATAAGGGCGCGTTCTATGCGTGGGAAAGCCACGAGAAAGGACAAGACGCTTGCAGCGATTTCAACGTCACCGATGTGTTTACGAATCGTCCCGTGAGAACGTATTTCAAAGACAAGCAAATTCACATATCCGCAGACGTTGCGGTTGCGTTATTTAGAACGTATCGCAAGACGAAAGACGTTTCCATACTTCTTGACGGCGGTCTTGACGTATTGTTCGAGTGCTCGTTGTTCTATTGGTCGTACGCGTATTACAACGAAGACAAAAATCGTTACGAATTGCTTGACGTTATAGGCCCCGACGAGTATCACGAAAGAGTCAATAACAACGCATACACCAACTATATGGCGCACGAGTGCATATGCAATTTCTTTGATGCGCTGAAAGCGGTGAAAAAAGCAAATAATGAATACGCTCGCGATTTTGTGAAAAAAAGAGCGACCGATATAGCAAAGCTTGAAAAGTTACGCAAAAAATTGTATCTGCCCATGCCCGATGAAAACGGAATTATCGAGCAATTCGACGGCTATTTCAAGCACGAAGACGTATACGTTCCGACAGTAAGAGCAAGGCTTGTCAAACCAAACGAGTACTGGGGCGGAAGCACTGGCGTCGCAACGGCAACTCGCGTAATAAAGCAAGCCGACGTCGTATCTTTGCTTTGCACGTTGCCCGAAAGATTTTCCGATGACGTGGCAAGGAAAAACTATGATTTTTATCTGCCGTATACCGAGCACGGTTCGAGTTTGTCGGCGTCTATGTACGCACTTTGCGCTTGCAGAATAGGAAAGCACGACGACGCATACGAGTGGTTCAAAAATTCCGCAATGGTAGACCTTGTCGGCGGCGGTAAGAAATGGGCCGGCAAAGTGTACATTGGAGGTTCTCACCCGGCATCGTGTGGCGGCGCATGGATGATAGTGGCAAATGGTTTTTGTGCGGACAGAAGCGGTAAAAATCTGCCAAAACAAATAAAAGAAATAAGTTACACCGAAAAACACGGTGAGAGAATAATAAGAAAAAAAGTCATACACGGAGACTGAATTATGATAAAAGCAGTTATATTTGACCTTGACGGCGTGCTTGTTCATACGGACAAATTCCATTATTTGGCGTGGAAGGCACTTGCGGACAAACTCGGCATTTATTTTGACGAAACTATCAACAATAGATGCAGAGGAGTATCGAGAATGGAGAGTCTCGATATAGTGCTCGAGCGTGCAAATAAAACTTACACGCAAGAAGAAAAAGTTGTTTTTGCAACGGAAAAGAATGAAATATACAAGAGGTATCTTGCAACGATGACGCCAGTAGACGTGACGGATGATGTCAGAAACACTATTTTATCCCTTAAAAATCGCGGCATAAAGGTCGCAATCGGTAGTAGTAGCAAAAATACGAGATTTATTCTCGAAAGAGTTGGACTCATCGATTTGTTTGACGCAATATCGGACGGCAACAACATTTCACACAGCAAACCGGATCCCGAAGTGTTTCTTAAAGCGGCAGAATTCCTCGGGATCGAGCCCGAGTATTGTATGATAGTCGAAGATGCGGTTTCGGGTGTCGAAGCGGGGAAAAGAGCCGGTATGACTACTACCGCGGTAGGTGACGCGGCAAGAGCGCACGTTGCCGACAACGATATAGAAAAATTGTCCGATATTTTGGATATTGTCAAGTAAGCAATTCAAGGAGAGAAGATTATGGCAGGACTTCAACTCAATCACATATACAAGGTTTATCCAAACGGCACCAAGGCGGTCAACGATTTCAATATGGAAATCAAAGATAAGGAGTTTATCGTTTTCGTCGGCCCGTCCGGATGCGGGAAAAGCACCACGCTTCGTATGATTGCCGGTCTTGAAGAGATCACGGCAGGCGAATTGCGTATAGGTGATATCGTCGTCAACGACGTCGAACCGAAAGACAGAGATATAGCGATGGTTTTTCAAAACTACGCGCTTTATCCGCATATGACGGTCTACGAAAATATGGCGTTCGGTCTAAAAATGAGAAAAGTCCCCAAAGCCGTGATAAAAGAAAAAGTTATGGCGGCGGCGGAAACTTTGGGTATAACCGAATATCTCAATCGCAAGCCGAAAGAAATGTCGGGCGGACAACGCCAGCGCGTCGCACTCGGAAGAGCGATGGTGCGCGAACCTAAGGTGTTCCTTCTCGACGAACCGCTTTCAAACCTTGACGCAAAACTCCGTACGGCAATGCGTAGTGAGATCGCAAAATTGCATCGCAAATTACAAACGACGTTTATTTACGTAACGCACGATCAGGTCGAAGCAATGACTATGGGTACACGTATCGTGGTTATGAAGAGCGGTTTCATTCAACAAATCGACACTCCGCGCAATCTTTATAATTATCCGTCCAACAAATTCGTTGCAGGATTTATTGGAACTCCGCAAATGAATTTTTTCCACGGCAAACTTACGGCTGACGGAGATAAAGTCAACGTATCGTTTGACAACACCGGCGTATCTTTCAACGCACCGAAATCTCTATTTGACAAAGCGGACGGGCGTTTCCTTGACGGAAGAAAGGGAATCGTGCTCGGCATAAGGGCGGAGCATATCAGTGTTGACCCCGATAAATACCCGTACATGGCAAAATGCGTGGTTTCAAACGTCGAAGAGTTGGGCACAGAGAGTCTTGTATATGCCGATTTCAACGTTTCAAACGACGAGACTTATGCAGAAAGTGACACCAGAGTTATTATTAAAGCACCGGCGGGCGCAGAATATCAGATGGGACAAATTGTAGAAGTATCTCTCGATTTGTCGCAACTCAAAGCGTTTGATGCCAAAACCGAAAATACGATTATGCCTAGAATACCCGACCATGTGGTTACGGGTGGTATAGTCAAGGATGGAGAATTGCTTATTCTCGGTACAAAACTTCGACTCCCGCCGGCAATGAACGTCGAAAACGGACAATGGCTCGTCAACATTCCCACCGAAAGCGTTTCTTTGGGCGGAGATATACCCGTGAAATCGATTGAAGAAGAAAAAGTGAACGACGAAACGTTGTTGCATGTGAAAGTTGATGACGTAACGCTGTTTGCGATAAAATCCGATGACAGAGCAAACGAAAATTCGATTAGCGTCGATCTTAAGAAACTTACGTTTATCGCGGACGATAAAACGTTCGACGCTATCCCCGACGAAAATACGCTTGACGGAAAACTTACGAGAAAGCTTGTAAAAGTTGAAAAAGAAGTCAAGGGAAAATTGAAAAAAGTCAAAGACTTCGAATATTCGTATATCATCGACGAGCATAAGTTCGATTGTCCGTATCAAGCCGCAACGAGAATAGTCAGTGGGGCGGGGTTTGATGTCTTCAACAAGGAACTGGCAATCAGTTTTTCACCATATCAGGCCAAAGTCGCAGATACCGGAATTCCCGCAAAAGTCGAAAAGGTGCTCGATTACGGCAAAGAATATTTTGCTTTGTGCAACATCGGCGGTAAAAAGGTTTATGTTTCCGTTGACAACGATTTCGACCAAACGGACGTTTTGCTTGATATAGACACACAAAACGTCATAGTCGTTGAAAAAGCGCGAGATATTCGTTTGCTTTAAGACAATGCGCGAATAATTATTGCCAATAACGCATATGAAACGTTGTGGTGACACTAATAAAACAAAAGGATTTCTCATAATTCTCCCATCTATTATCATTTGATACGAGCTCCCGTGGGGGCTCGTATCATTTCAAAGTCATCAAACTATTCTTTGTTTTTTATTGCAAATATTATCAGTCAAACAACAAAAGAACGACTGAATGCATTAGAGGCTGAAAAGGCGGAACTAATCAATAAGATTGCCGTTGAGAAACTAAAATCTAATTTGATAATACAGAAACACGATATAGTAAAATACCTACAATCCGCAGTAAAAAGCGACCGCTGCAAATGATACAACTGCTAATAAAACAAGTTGTGCTATATAACGATAAGATAGAAATTCACTTCAATTATACCGATGGGAAAAGACCTGATGACGAACTGCATCAGGCCTTTTCTTTTTATTCATTTAATCAGCGCATAACCATAGATCAACACAAAATAGGAAAAGAGCCAATTGTTACCGATTATGAGATAATTTTGTTTATATGATGGTTTCGAATTATAAGCTAAGTTTTTGAATAAAAATGTACACTTTTGTAAAAATTCACAAATAAAAAAAACAACTTAATATATACAAAGTATATATTACACAAGCAATTTTAGGGTGTTCAGTTGGGGCTAAAAAATGTCCGCCAACGCCTGAAACCCTACTGTTTAGTAGGGTTTCGTCGTTTCTGTCGAGGTGGATTCGCAAGTGTTTTGCAAACACTTGGTGTGCGCAAGGCGCACACAACCCACTCGTTCGTGGCTAACGCTCCGCTAGGCGAGTAAACTCGTACGCTTCGCTATTACGCGGTCTGCGACCGCTACGAATCCCACCGCTTACACTAAAAGGAAATAATACGAACACCGAGATAGAATAGTGGTTCGTATTATTTTCTTTTCTAACGATTGTTTCGGTAAAACGCCGAGAGTATTTTTGCTCTCGGCTTTTTGTGCAATCGGTGAATTATACCTTCAAGTGCAACATCGAAATAAAAAACGGTTCGAACGAATTTTTGAAACAAAACACCGACAGATTTGTTTGGACAAGAATTAAACAAAAGGTTGCACATGGTTTGATAAATCACCATTTAGGTGTTGCACATAGTTTGATAAATCAATAATCAAAAAACGGTTTTGTCACAAGTGGCAAAACCGTTTTTTTCCTTTCAAATAGTAAAATTAAAATCGTACGGAATAGATGACGTAACCTGCCGAGAATATTGTTTCGTTGGAGAAAAACTGCTCGTTGAGTTCGTCGTAATGGTTTTGGCAAAAATCCACCACTTCGCGTGAAATCTTGGAATCGGGATTTTCACGCAACATTCTTCCGAAGTCGTTGGGGATGAAGCTAAACCACGCTTCAAACAGCATCTTTTTGTCTTTGCGCGACATATCGGCGGTGTTTATACCGTATTTTTCGAGGCAAATGGTTTTCGGTTCCATTTTGCGCACGTACGAATAGATTTGCCTTCCGGTGTAGCGGAATCCGCTGTACTTGTTGTGGATATAGTAGGATTGCATTTTCCTGAAAAGTCCGTCGTTGTCGGGGTAGGCAAACACTGCGCCGTCGTCAACGTCTCGAATTATCATCACCGCGTCGTCGTTGAGACAGTTGCGGATTGCTTGCAATATGCGGAAAGGCTTTTTGAAATCCATAATCGCCATGCTCAAACACACAAAGTCTATGCCGTCCGCACCCACCGAGTCGAGATAACTTTCCAGTTTGTCTTCAAAATCGTCCGCTTCGAATTGCGTCGCGAAGAAACGCACTTTGTCGTCTTTGCGCATGTTGTTGCCTCTGTCGGCAACTTCTTGGGAGTAGGTGAGGGCAATGACTTTGCCGACTTCGGGATTTTCAAAGCGTTGGAATGCGCTTTCGGGGTTGAGCACGTTTACGTCAAGGCAAACGGCGTCCTTTTTGCCTTCCAGAAGTTTGTGAATTATCGGGGTTTCGTATTTGTCCAAAAGGTGATCTTCCGTCTGCAAACGATGTTTTTCTTTTTCGTCTTCGTCAAGATAATATCTTACGTCGTCGTGGCGGGTGAGAAGATCGCCGTCGCTCTTCTTAATGCCTTGCAACATCGAAATCAACTTGACCATGGACGCGTCAAAGTATTCTCGACTGATTTGCACGCCGTTGAAGAATGGCAAAACCTGCATGGAAGAGGGCAATGCTTTGGGAAATTCAAAACCGTCCACCATGATGGGAATTATGTTTTTCTTGTATTTTATGGCGTGTTCGATTTCCAATCTTAGCCAATCGTCCTGATTTGAGCAACGATCAAGTGCGTGAGAGGGCAGGATAAGCACGAAGTTTTGTGAATCCTCGATTGCCGAATAAAGTTTTTCGTTGAAAGGACCCGACCGTAACTCTTCCAAGTCGAGAAAAACGGTGATGTTTTCTCTGTGCAACCATTCGTATATCAGCCTTGCAAGCGCATAGCCGCCGTCGCGACGATAACTTATAAATACGTCCATAATTTCCCTCTTCTAATCTTTTACCATTGTGTAGCACGGCACGTCGAATACGCCGGGATATTCTCCCGTGATGCGAAAACCGAGCTTTTGATACAGCTTCCATGCGCCTTGATTTGCAATGACGCATTCAAGATGGCAAGTGCCTTTGTCCTTTATCGTTTGAGTTATGAGTTTTGACGCAACGCCTTTGTTTCTGAATTGCGGGTCGACGGCAATGTTTGCAACGTAAAATCCGTCCTTATCCTCCGCCATTTTGGCGTAATAGTCCGAAAAGATCCTGTGAGTGCGCTCGTCGCACGGCACGTTTGCCTCTTCGAATGCTTTGCGGATATGCTCCTCGTTTTCAATGACGGGGGAGTAGCACGAAACGAGTACGCCCGCAATACGTCCGTTTTTTGCAACCGCAACCGTGATATTTTTTTGGTTGTAAAGCGTGGGTAACGCCGTCATTTTTGCAATGACCTTTGCGCCGTCCTCCGCGGAGTCGAACCAATATGGATAGATGTATTTGTCCGTCATATAAATGAGATTTGCCACTTGCATGCGGTCGTCGCAATCCTGCATGGGACGCACGACGATCTCGTCGTTTACGGCAACTTCCGCGTCTACGAATTTGCGGAACGCGGCATATTCGTCTTTGGATATTTCACGCGGATAGGTGAGTATTTTTAGATATAAATCGGCGTCGCCAAGGTGATATTTTGCTTGCAAATGCTCGTGCGGATTCATGACGAAACCACTTCTTTGATAAAAGCGGTATCTGCGTATGCTCGTATCGTCGCAAGGCGGCTCGATTTCAAGAATAACGGTTTTTTGAGATTGCTCTTCGAGTATGCCGAGGGCGGCGGTTGCTTTGCCTTTGCAACGAAGTTCGGGCAAAATGGCAAAATGTTCGAGATATACGAAAGAGTCCGTTTCCCAATACAGCATAATGCCTACGAAACCGTCCTCGTCCGTGATAAAATCGAAGTGATAAGCAGGGTTTTGCATGATGCGCGCCTGCTCCGTATCGTCTCTTCTTTCCAACACCGGAAAAGCCTCTTCGTAAAGAGCTTTGGCGGCGGCATAATATTTTTGATTTTGTTCGGATAACCTTTCAAGTTTCATTTTTTCCTCGTACGCATCGCAACTTCGTTTGTAGCAAGACGAAAATCGTCAAAATGCGGAAGTATTGAACAACTTGTATATAATTTAACATATTTGTACTCTTTTCGCAATAGCGCAAACACGCAAACGTACGATATTTTTATAAAAAATCGACTCGTTTCAAACAAAATTGCAAAAAAAACGGCATAACGTATGGAAAAAACGTCGTGCGTGTGTTAAGATATAGCAAACAAAATGTAGGTGAAAAACATGAGTATCGTTATTTGGCTGTGCTTTGCAATTATGATTGCAATCCTTGCAACGTCGATAGTGAATATCGCAAGACGCGGCAGGGCGGATAGGTTGGAATATTACAAAAATTACAAAAAGGGCAAGTTCTGGGCGATTTACTTTGTCGCGATTCCTCTGTTCTATCTTGCGAACAAGTTTAACGGTTCGGCGGCAGACGAGGCGTTTTTCGACGCGGTGAAGTCGAGTGTGGATTTGGTTGTGTTGAAGTATGATTATTCCGCCGTAAAACCGCTTATGGAGGCAAATTCCGCTTTTAAGGCGGTTATGTGGTTGTGCTTCGTTATGGTTGCGCTCAACGCGAGCTTTTTGGCGGTTACTATCGTGTACAGAAGAGTGCTCAATCACGTTTGGAAAGAGCGTGCCAAAAACGCAAAGAAGTGTTTCGTAGTGGTCGGCTTCAATCCGCAAAACAAGAGCATAGTCAAATCCATCGCGAAAAAAGGCGAGAGCGCAAACTGCATCGTCGTGGCAAAAGAAGTGAACGAGGATTTGAAAAAGTTTGCTTTTGTCGAAAAGGTTTCGTATGCAAAGGTCGAATCGGCAGACGATTTCGCAAAGAATTTGCGCGAACTGTTCAAGGATTTCGACAACCGTAGCGTAGAAGTTATAGTGAACACGGGCGACGACAAAATCAATCTTGCTTTTACCGAGCAAATCGCAGGCGTTATAAGCGAGTTGTCCCTCGAAAAATATTGCCCGGGCGGCGATAGGGGATTGAACGCATACGTGTTCGGCGAACCCGAAAACAAATCCACTTTCCTGAAATTTGTCAAAAGAACGTCGGGACTCGTGCATTACGTCAATAAGTATAAGCTCGTTGCGTACGACTTCGTCTACAATTATCCGCTTACGGAGTTTATGGACGACGAGCAAATCGACTATGCAACCGCAACTGTGAAGTCCGGCGTTTCGCTCAACGTTGCGCTTATCGGCTTCGGAAAAGCAAACAGACAAATCTTCCTTACGTCCGTTGAAAACAATCAGTTTATGAGCATCGAGGACGGCAAATTCGTTCCCAAAGCCGTCAACTATTGGATTTACGACAAAAAGGACGCAAGAAACGACAAAAATCTCAACCACGACTACTACCGCTTCGAGAGAGAACTTGGACAGGACGAGTATTTGCCCTTGCCGTGCAAGCCGGCAAACGAAAAGTTTTTCGAGCTCGATATAAACGACGACGATTTCTACAAATCTCTCAAAGAAAATTTGAGCGAAAAAAGCGGCAAGAAAAACTACAACTATCTCATCGTCGCATTCGGCTCCGATTTGGAAAATCTTGACTTTGCCGAAAAGATTTGCACGAAACTCAAAGAGTGGGAAATCTTCAATCAAACGAAAGTGTTTGTCAAAATCCGCGACGATAAGCTCAAAAACGACGTTATCGGAAGCGTTGATAAAGACGTCGATTTTATCGTATTCGGCAACGAGGGCGAGCTTGTGTACAACGTAAACGCAATCGTAAACGAAAAGAACGAGGCGTTGGCAATGGACAGACATCGTTGTTACGAGCTTGCCTACGCATACGAGAGCGAAAAGAAAAAGGCGGCGCAAGAAATGCGCGATATCGTGAAAATAGATGAGGACGGCGAAAAACTCAAAGCTACGAGAAGCTGGTATAAGCAAGCTCAATTCCAGCGCGAAGCAAACATTTACGGCGTGCTTGCCATAAGAATGAAACTGCAACTCATCGGTTTCGACTTGCGCGACAAAGCGGATGGCGAGAAGGATGCGTCCGACGAGTTTATGTGCGCATACGAAAAAGACGATCCCATCGTTTACGACGGCAGCGAAATCGAAGGCAGAAAAGGCGTGGTTTACACCAACGACTCCTTCAAATTCGACAGTTTGAGGGGACGTATGGCTATCCAGGAGCACCAAAGATGGAACGCATACGCAATCACTTGCGGTATGATTCCTATGCCAATTGCCAAAATGAAAGAGGGCAAGTTTAAGGATTTCGAGCTTCGCAAGCACGGATGCCTTACCACTTTCGACGGGCTTGCGGATTACAGAAAAATCAGAGCGGAAGTCGAGCACAGGAGCGAAGAAGAAACCGACGTCATAAGATACGATTATCAGATATTGGACGACGTGAAATGGCTTGCAGGTCGCGCAGATAAGAAGATTGTGAAAAAGTAAAGGCGACCGATTTTTAAAAATAATTTCAAGACATATAGTCAACAAAAAAAGCACCGTTCAAACGGTGCTTTTTTGCGGATGAGAGGGCGTTTTTTTAAGTACCGTTCGGATTGCCGAATTTTCCACGCCACGCGCGTTGCAAACGGAAGCCGTGGCATAGTGCCTAAAAAGTTTTTTCTTGCACATTGTCCGATTGTAGTTTATAATTGTTTTATAAATTTTAGGGGTAAAATTATGGTGAAACAACTTACAAAAACCGAAAAAATGCTTTTTGCGCTTTTGGGGCTTTCGGTGGCAATCATCGTTTTGGGCATTCTCTTTTTGCTCAACGCAATGCAGGATATGGAAAATCCCGACAATATCGCGTTTTTCACGGCGTTCAGCCAAATCGACAACGTTCTTGCAAAGTATATCGTGGTCATTCTCACTATGAGTGCGGGCATTATGCTGTTTTCAAACGTGGCGTTGAGATTCCCAAACAAGAAACTCCGCAACGGACTTACTATCGGAATTACGACGTTTGCATTTGTGCTCACTCTTCCGCTCGTGTACGTGTTTATCGCAATCTTGCCGCTTGCGGCAAAAGCCACTACGACGGGTATGCCGGCGTTTGACGAGTTGTTCGTGGTAGACCAAGTTATGCGCACCGACAACATCCTCAAAGGATTTATGGCATGGTTCGGCAACGGCGCATTTCTTTGGGTTGTGCTTGTGTTTATGCTTTTGCTCTCAATCCTTTTCTTGCTCGAACCGCTGTTTGCCGGCATATGCGTAACAAAAGGCAAAATCCTCAACATCGTCGGAAAGAATAAGGACGGCAAAGTGCGTTTGTTCTGCACGGATGAACTTCCCGTGCTCAAAAAACAACGCGAAGAAATGGAAAACATCCTCAATTTCGACGAGGACGAACAAGAGGGCGTTCCTGACGAACTCTCTTCCGTTGTTGCTCCGGCATGCGACGTCGCGGAAGAATAACGGTCGAGTGAGAGCGCGCATATTTGCATCTAAAAGAGTGAAAATGCAAAAAATACCCGGTTGAATTTTGGTGTTCAACCGTGGCAACTTGGTACACCCAGGCGGACTTGTAGGGAACGAAGAGAACGTAATAGCGATTGTTACACGCAGTGGCAATCGCGTCTACGCGAAACAAAAAGGTGCTTACGCACCACCGTGCTATGCACGAACACTGCGTGTTGGTTTTGTTTGCTATGTCCACTTCGCACGATTTCGGCAAATGCTGCGCGCTTGCCTCTCTCTTTGCTCGCGGTCAGCATTCGGTACTCAAGTCCGCTTGGTGAAGACGATAAAACCGCTATAAAATATAGCGGTTTTTGAGTGGTACACCCAGGCGGACTTGTAGAGAACGAAGTGAATGTAATAGCGATTGTTACACGCAGTGGCAATCGCGTCAGCAAAAGGTACAAGTACGCATGAGGGAAGCGAAAACCCCACAACACAAGGTTGCGGGGTTAGAGTGGTACGCAATGTGAAACCCCAGTTGAACCCCCGATTTTTTAGGGAATTAATATATTTTATATATTAAAATTTGGTTTTTGCGGAGATTAAAATCATAAAAATTGCAGTTTTGACATAAAAAATCGATGCGCTTTTCAGCAAAAAGAGAGTTATATTAGGAGATTGATTTCGATATTTTTCTTAATCGGTTTCCAGTTCATCCAATGATAATCAAAAATAATTTCTTTGGTAAATTTGAAAAATAAAAAGGCCTGACGCGGTTCTGCATCAGGTCTTATTAAGTCAGTGTAATTGAAGTGTATTTCTATTCGGTCTTTGTAAAGGATTACGTCTTTGATTATTAGTTCAATCATTAATCGCGGAGTCTTTTTTATTGCATTTTTCAAGTAGTTGACGATATCCCTTTTTTGAATTAGTGTCGATTCCTTTACCTTTTCCAAAGAGATTTTTGTTTCCAATGCAATTTTCTGATTTTCAAGTTCTTCAAGTCGTTTTGCCGTCGAGCTGCTAACAATGCCTTTTTCCATACAGGCAATGAGATTTGTAATTGATGTTGAGATATCTTGCAATTGGCTTTCTAAGATGTTTATTATTGAATTGTCTGCCATTCGCTTTTCGTGAGCGCTAAGTATCAAGTCCGCTATTTTTTCTATTAAGTCGGGAGTCGCTAATGCTTGGTATGTTGAATCGATTACCAATTGTTCAAGTAGTTCTTTTCGGATCGGAACATTGTCACAATTTTTATCTACCTTTCTGCCAATACATTTATAGTATCGCATAACAGTGCCGTTTTTTGATGTGCCGGTATCAGAACTTACAGATCTCCCGCAATAGCCGCAATGCACCTTGTTTTTTAAAAGATATTGTACGTCGGTATGTTTGCCGATTTTATTTGCTTGCGCTTTGGCTCTACATATATCGAATACTTGCTTCTTGACGATAGGTGGGTAAATGTTATCGAATATTTGGTTGCCGAACCGAACGATGCCTATGTATTTTTCATTTTTTAGTAGATTATAGAAAACGGTTCTTGTAAATGGTTTTCCGTGACAAAGCACTCCTTCATTATTTAGATCATCGTGTATATCTTTTATAAGTCTGCCGCTTGCGTATTCATCAAAAATTCGTCTTACGATTACAGCCTCGTCTTCTTTGATTCGCACTTTTCTACCTTCGGCTTTCGTTCCGTATGCCTCGTACCCGAAAATAGGCACACCGCCTGTAAATTGTCCTTTGATTCGACTTTCGTTCAATCCGCGCTTTACCTTTTGTGAAAGCTCGGCAGAGTAGTATTCAGCCATGCCGACATACATATTTTCGAGTATAATGCCGTCAAGGTTTTGAGAGCCGTCTATGTTTCGCGACGTTCGTTGCGTTGCGGAAATGACAATTTTACCTGTCTTTTGCAATTTGAATTTGTTGATTGCTTGCTCAATAGAGTTCCTTCCAAAACGGTCTAGGGCATACACAAGGCATATATCCCACTCTTTTGTTCGTTCGCTATCGGAAAGCATTTGTTGAAATTCTTTTCTCAAATCGTTCGTTCCTGTCATTGCACGGTCTATATACTCGTGTATGACGATAAGCTCATTGTTTTTTGCAAATTCATAGCAAACTCGAAGTTGACCTTCGATAGATTGTTCAGTTTGTCGTTCGCTTGAATATCTGGCGTAAATGACGCACTTTTTCATATTGTTTTCTCCTTTTTGACGTGTTGTAATTCGAGTATAGAGTGTTCAAGTCCTGTTGAGTAGGACATTGACTGAGCCGTTTTGTGTCTAATTTGAAATTTAGTAAAACGGTGTTGAAAGCCTGAATTAACATTGTTGAAACGATGTTGAAACATAGTTGGAACAATCCTTTGTCGAGTTGTCTTTTTCTTTCGACACCTCGAAAAAATCGGGAAAGCATCGCATCGTCAAGGAAATAGAGAAAATATTGCGTTGGTATATTTGCTTTGATTATCTGCAATATTTTCCCCCTTGAAGAAAGATGCTTTCCCGATAAACTCCACAACCACCTATAAAAGAGAAAGAAAAGACATATCACATTACTGTTTCATCAATGTTTTGTCACAGATTGGTTACTATTTCGTTACTGTTTTGTCATACGCAGTTTGTTGCTTCAAAGACGTCCATTTTTGTTTTATGATGTTCTTTTTTTTGAACGAGGCAGGGTTTATTGTTATGGCAGAAAAAAAGGAGGTGTGATATGCGAGAGATTGAGTTGAAAAACAATACGAGCGGCAAGAAAATTCTCGTGGATGACGTAACGCCGGACTTATCTCTTATTCCGAGTAAGGATAAAGAATTGTATATATCCTTATTAGAGATAGAGATGTACGAGTATTTCAAGAATCGTCGCAAAAGAAAGCCAAGAGATCAACCTGAAAACAAAAAAATCTCCTAATGTGTACCATAAATGTCGCATACCGATAAATGTCAAAAATTTCTTATGAAAACCCGTTGACTTTTGTTTTTGAATGACTATAATGAAAATTACAAAACGCAATAAATGTTGCATATTGTAAAAGGGGTATACAATGCAAGTAAAAAACAAAGAAACGATTGATAAGATTTTGAACATGCTCAACGAGAGTTTGCGTGAGAACAACGGCACTCCGTCTATATACGAAATTGCCGATGCGATAAACGTAAATCCTTCCACGGTCAGCAGATATATCAACTATTTGGTGTCTGAGGGCATAATCGAGAGAAAAGGCAAGCATTGCAATCTCACTACATCGAAGTTTGCCAAAACTATGTCCAACGTAACGGCTTGCCCGATTGTCGGTGACATTGCTTGCGGCTCTCCGATACTTGCGGAAGAAAATATAGAATTGTATGTATCAATCTCAACCGAGTTCTTCGGCCCCGGAGAGTACTTCATACTGAAAGCGAAAGGCGAAAGTATGATAAACGCATGCGTAAACGACGGAGATTTGGTTGTTATACGAAAGCAAGATACTGCAAACGAAGGACAAATAGTGGTTGCACTCACGGATGACGGAGAGGCTACGTTAAAGCGATATTTTTTGGATAAAAAGCATAAACTAATAAGGCTGCATCCCGAAAACGATGCACTTCAAGATATGTTCTACAAGAACATTCAAATTCAAGGCATAGCCGTAAAAGTAATAAAGGACTTGTTATAAAGGAGCAATACCAAATCGATATAGTTTCCGAATAACTGCCCCGGTTTATAAGGAAATTGTATATAGGGTGCGCAAGATAGTTTTACTGCGACGCGGGAGTGCCTAACCCGGTCAATGCAGTTGGCTAAATACAAGTCTATGTGCGCTATGGGCGAAGGAGGTGCTTTTATGGATAATGCTATTATCACGCAAGACGCTATTCCGATACGAAAACTGTGTCCCGAATGCAGAAAGTATTTTGTAGCGAGCGTTAAAAGTAACGGCGAAATCGTGGGGAGATGCTCACATTGTCACGCCAAGTACTTTGAGCAGAAAAAGAACAACGTGCGACTTATCAAAGTTGTGCAAAGATAATCACTAAAAAGGAAAACTACATACGTCTATATAGGCAAATCAAGGTCGGGCTGTGACAGCGCCCAAGATAAATCCTCGTTCCCCGCTTTTATAGATAAGATTCGATAGGAGAAGATATCCCCAACCCGAATGCGACGTGTTGAAAAAGGTCGCAAACCGAGTGGGGATATTTTTATTCTCCGCTACGGGAAAATCTATTTATAAAACTAGGAGAAATTTATATGAAAACATTTACAGCAATAAGAGAAGATCTTAGAAATATCAGATACTACTATTCTCGTCGTGACGAGATGACTCAAACAGCAAAAATCGTAGGGGAGTGCAAGGTATTAAAAACCGTAGAAGAATATAACGAAATCGTGTGTCAAGCACCGCCTAAACTTTATGAATTGTATTATTACATGTACATTGAAAACAACACACAGGAATCGGCAGCAGAGAAGTACGGATATGCCAGGGAGCATGTCACAAGACTTAACAAGCAATTGTTACGTTTTATTCAAAATCATCTTATAGCATAAGGAGAAAGACTATGGAAGAATTTATCCCGGATTTTATATTGCAGGCAGACAACGTATATAGAACGAGAAACTATATCGTAAAGCAAAGATTGGAATATATCGAAAATACGACGGAAGATAACGTCATAATTAGCTATGACACATTCTACAAACGCACACGGCTTAGAGATAAGCAGTATATGATTATGTACGGTGATAAACATCACCCAAACGGTAAGCGTATGCCGAGTACAACTTATACAAGAGTGTATATTGATTAACTTAATCTCAGTTTTAATTGGCTCTCAAAAAATTTGAGAGCCAATGTATTTATTCTATAATTAGTTCTCCTCTAGAAACTTCTGGAGAACGATTGGAATTAATTTCATATTTTATAGATTTTGGTGCTTTTTTGAAAAGCAACCGCGATGGGAAGAACATCTTTTTATGTTGTTTTAGGTATTGAATATTAAGACATAAAACATCTTCCTTCTCATTTTCTCTTATATCATAGCAAAAAATACTTGAGATTTCATTGCTATAATCTCGTCGCAATTCTTTTATATGTTCAGTGTAATCTGTGCCATAAAATGATGCTATTGATGAGATTTTAGGCATATATTGATAGTCACAATACGCATCAATTTCTGGTGTTTTTTCATCCGTAAATAAAATAGATGGAAAACTATCAGATACCGCCATTTCCAAAATACTATTACCTGGGATTGGAATATCATTAGGTCTTACAATTGTATTTTTTTCAATATAGAGTTTTATATCTATATCTTCATCAAATGTTGTACCATCATTGCTGACAAATAATGAAGCATATACGTATTCATCAATGGTGCCAAAGAAATGATGCATATCATTGTAATTGTTAATTAAAGTGATTAACTTCGTTAACATAAGAAATTTATCTTTTTCATTTTTCTGCCCCCTTAAACCATTATCATTTTGCCCTAATATAACAATGCGTTGTTCTCGCAAGTTACCTAAATTCCAAAACTCATCATCAAGAGAAATACCTTGCTTCGAACAAAATTCTTCAACAATGCTCTTGTTTTTGGCAAGTATTTCTACTTTTGTAAGCTTAAGCGTATTTGTTTCATAAAACCTATTGATTTTCTCAAATTGTTCTTTGGTGAAAATCCCCGAACATGGTGCTACATTATCCATATTCGTTTCCGAATTGATATTTATTTTTTTGATTCTATTTATCAAACTTATTATTTCATTTTGAATCTCTAAAACTAAAGAACCACAAAAATTAAACTGTTGCAGTTTTGCTTTGTTGTCAGGGAAAAATGATATTGCCAAATTTGGAGCATTTTTTGATACAATACTTTGGGAGTTTACTGAAATCTCGTTCCGAAAATAAAGAGAGAGTGCATTTTGAAATTTTGTCCTTAAATCCTCTTTAGTTTTTGCAATACCAAATAGGACTTTGTCCTTATATTTTTCCATAAATTGTTTAACTTTAGCATATTGTTCTAGATTAATATCGGAAGGTTTAACATCCCTATCAATTAAATATAAAAATACTTGTTTTTTACTAGAAAGCATATTTTTAATTTCGTCTTCTGTCCCTGAATCAGAATTATCAGTCGGTGTACCGAAACGAGTTCCAAATAGTGCAACACAAAAATCGCAATCATTAATAAACTGCTTATTAAGTATATTTTGTGGAGTATCACCAGATTGTGGATAGCTATCAGTTGACCAGTGTTTAAGAACAACAGTAATATGATTTGTTTCGCCAATAGATGAATTAAACGAATTTACCGCATCATTAATAGCATCTTTTAAATCCACGACATCCCCGGGACATGAAAGTAATAAGCTGTATTCGATTTTTGATTTTGGCATAAATTATCTCCTATAGAATTGATAAACAAAATAATTATAACTCATATAGCAGATTTAGTAAAGCTATAAGAAATTGGAGTGTGTTCTGTTATGTTACATCGTTGTTTCAATTGGATTTTATAGTATCATTTTTGCACTTCATTACTGTTTGAATTGGGCTCGAAAGATGTCCTTTTTGCTTACATTAGTGTTCTGGTTTTTGTGAAAAATAAGCCCTATACTGATGACGTAATCAAGAGCGAGAACAAGCGAACGACTGTTGATTGCGGACTGAATTCAGATAAAGGTGGCCACCTTCCGAAACAAGTCGCAAGAAACGGAATGTTTCACAATCAAGACTTTATGATTACAAAACTACAACTTAATATACCAATTTCGCGCTTGGCTAACGGCAACACGGGCAACAGAAATCACTATGCTGCACTATCGGCAAAACGGGTAAAGGAGAATTTTTCAATGGCAAACAAATATGGCGAACGCAGATGGAGCGTGCCTTCCAAGAGGGCGAAGGACTACGCGTCGGAACGTAAAAACAAGGTGCACGAACACGGTGCAAAAGAAGGCAAGCAACTCACGGATTATGAGGCAGGACTTCGCTCCGGATACTTGCAAGCACAATCGGATCACGCAGGTCTGTACAAGTACAAAAAGGCGCTCGGTGAAGGCAAATCCAAATCCGAGGCAAGAACAATCTCTCGTACTATCGGGAAGAAAAAATAAGGAGGATATAAGCAATGGATAAGAAAATCTTTGTAGAAAGAGAAACCTACGAGAAAAACGGCAAGCAGTATTTTACATACTTCATCAAAGGCGTTGTGCGCGGCATCGAAGCAAGAGTGCAACTTATGCCACCGGACTTCACGGGCTACACGGTTTTGGATATCGTTTTCGGCAATGAAAACAAAGCGGAACTCGTTGTAACGCCCTATGAAATCAAGGACGAAAAAACAGGCAAAGTCGTTTCGGGCAACACCTATGGCGTACGTTCTTTTGACGAAGACGGCGAAGTTTACGAATGCAAGATTCAGCCGTTCAAATCATCGGACAGAGCATTGCTCAATATGCTTATCAGATAAATAAGCGTCACGGAATACGGCTTGAAATACAGCCGTATTTCTTTCAAAAACTAAGGAGGATTTATATGAATCAAGAAAAGAAAAACAGTATCAAATGGATTGCGACATTTATGGCAATCATAGTCCTTTTTGCAGGCGTCGGCGCAGCGCTGGGGCTTGTAATTCAGCAAATGAAACAAAACAACACCGACACGCCTATTGCATCGGGTGATGGCAAGAATATGTTTGAAGGTCAAATATATGAGATGCCTTCCGTACTTGCATTTTCGGCAGACGCAACGACTGCGGCAGACTCCGGTCATACGGCATCCGTAACCCTTACCGCAACCGTACTTCCCGTCGAAGCAACAAACAAACTCGTTGATTGGAGCGTTGCATGGGGCGCTACAAAACAACACGGAAGTGAAAATGTCTCGGACTATGTTACCGTAACTCCCAAAAGCGACGGCAGCAATATCGCGACCGTAACTTGTAAGAAAGCGTTCGGTGACGATGAAATCATTATCACGGTTACGACAAGAGAAGGCGGGTTTACCGCAAAATGTCAAGTGCTCTACATCGGTGCGCCTACTTCTATCAAAGTTACACCCACCGGAGCAAAAACCATCACCGATAGCAAATGGAACAACGCAAAAATCGTGGAAATTCAAAGTTCCAAAACCTACAACTTTGATATTTCTCTTGACAATGAGTTTGGACTTGTGGGCAGTACGTTCACTCCCGAATACAAAATCTCCGCTGTTTCTTATGGCGCAATCAAGGTTAAGAAAGAGATATACAAATCGGGAACACTTCAAAGCACCGAGTATGCCACGGTTAATTACGTTGTTCAAGACGTGTTTGAATCGGCAGGATACATTTGGACTTCGTTCCAAAAACCGGGTGGATATGTGAGCGTAAACAAGTTTTTAATTGAAAACGGCAAGTTGCAAGTTATCGGTGAAAGTATGCCTTCGTCTTACTACGGCATTTCGGCAGATCCTTCTCGCAAAGTCGTTGAGTCTTTTGACAGTTATGTGGATGGCAAACTTCCGTATGTCACCATCACGGTTACCGAAGTGAAAACGGGTATCAGCACCACTATCAACATTCGTACGGTATCCGGCGTTCAAAGCGTATCGCTCTCCGATTCAACGCTTTCGTTCTAATTAGAGGTGGAGCATGAAAAAGCAAATGAATGTTGGCAAGACGATTGCCGTAATCGTATGTGCATTGCTCTTGGTGCTTGCCGTCGGTTCTATTGCTTTCTTCACTAATGGTTTTACATCTGATTTCAAAACTTTTTATGTTGAAAGCGATGGAAAGCGAATGCTCTCGGACTATGACAACTACATAATGAAACAAGATGCGGAAAACAAATTCGTAGTCAAATACACTTTCGGAGCAGTCAATAAGGACATAAGCGGTTATACCTTAAAGATTGTTCCTAACGTATCGCACGACAATGATTTTGACTTCACGGTGGACGGAGAGATATACAGTTTCGGCGCAGAGGAAGATCTCACAAAAGGCTTTGATATTACCCAAAACGAAAACGATTTCGTTGTGAGCGGTAACTACACAATGCAAAGCATTTTGCAAAGGCTTTATCCAGACAAAGAAGTGTCTTTCAATCAAGATGACGTGGACAATTCCGTAGACAACTTCACGCTGTTTGTTTACTCGTACAACGGCGAAGCGGTGATTAAAATCAGTTTCCATAATTACGTTGCGGTGGAAGGTGTCACACTGCAAGAACAACTCGTATTCGAGGTACAGCCGGATGGCACAATCAAGGCAAAATAGCCGTTTGGTTATGGCAATACTCTTGGCCCTTTGCACCATCGTTTTGATGATGCAAGGGACACCTCAAATTGCGTATGCGTCAAGTGAAAATTCGTTTGACACCACGAACGTTTTGGATGACCTTTTGTCGTCCACCATAGACGGAAAGCCTTTCGATCTAAAAGACTATCCGTACAACGAAAACGGGACGCTGCGCATTGTGAGTTTTATAGAATATTGCTACTCGTTCAAATCCAATATGCGAGCAAATTACGGACTTTATCTGCTGATTTATAACCCACAAGCCTTGAATTTGTCAACTAACAGCAAACAGAACAAAATCCAAATGGCTGTAAGTTACGACAAAAACGGCACGCCTACAAGGTATGAAAAGTTTGATTTGCGGTTTTGCAATAAGTCATCAAACGACTATAAAAATCTGTTCTACAAATACAAAATAATAGATAGAAAAGTAGCCGATAAGACCTTTGCGGAACGAGTAAATACCAATGAGCGCAGATATGATATTTCTGGCATAGAACTCGTAACGTACGGAGATAAAAACGCTACCGAATACGGTGTCGGCGGAACGTACGCTTTCACAGGATATACGGAAGGATACGGACCTGACGCCAATGCAAAATCTTCGTTGAATTGTGTTGTGCAAGACCTTGAAACCTTAAAGCTCGAAGTGCATCATACATCGTTCAGAACCAACGTTTCGAGCAAAGGCAAAGACCATTACAACGAAGTCAACTCAGTGTATTTCTCTATCCCGGAGCGAATTTATCAAGAGTACGGAAAGTTGCAAAAGATACGCGCGGAATGGTGGGAGTATAAGACCAAACTTGCCGCCATCACTTCCAACGAAGCATTCTATGAAAAGATGCTTGCAGGCTCAAAACTCAAAACCGAGAAAGATCAAAACAATCCGCAAATCCCATATAGGCTCTTCACGGGTTATAAGGTTGAGCAAACATCAAATCAATTTCATGGCTATACATCGATTGAATATGACTGGTGTTTCAACGAACGTACCAATTATGAAGAGACAACCGGCGGCGCAGTTTTCAATTCTACGAAAGTGAGCAAGGCAAACAGTCAGTCGGATATGATGCCAATGGTTTTCTATTCGCCGTATGTCGGACTTGACGAAGTGTTTGACTTTCTCTTTTCAAAACCCGTTGCGGGGGACGTTGCAGCCAACAGAGTTGCCGAATATATCTATGGATATTCCAACGAACTCGGCAACGGATATATAGATTGCAACGGACGAGAGATAAGCAAGGACTTGTTTGAATCTTTCGTTGACGAAGGCAGGCAAATGGGACACAACGACAAAACCATTGACCTTGCCGACACGTTCAATCTTATGAGCTATGACTCCAACCACTCGTGGTGGGACAAACTCTGGGACTACGGTTTTTCGTGGCCTCAGACAAACGGTGATTATAAAGACATCTCGCCTATTTACGAAGTGAAAGCGGATGACCTGATTGCCGATGACTACGGCGTATCTCAAAGATTGCTCGTGAACAAGAACGACGTCGCAAGTTTGAGAGCGTTCCATGCAAAAGAGAGTGCGCTCAACAGACGAGTGGTATTGTTCAGATTTGCAAACACGGACTATTTCTCGCAAGCATGCGGACGAAGTGACAACGAAGGCAATTATGTTCCCGAGGACGAGGCAGACACTTATATTGCAAGCGAAACCATATTCCTTGACTTTGACATCATAGAACTGACATTCAACAAGGACGGCGTATATCACGTCATTCCCGTTGTATCCAGTCCTACCGACGTCATAAACGGATTTACGGCTCCTGCACAAAAGTTGGAATGGTGGAAGATAATCATTGCGGTTATCATTCTCATCATTTGTCTAATACTTCTTGCACCGATACTGCCGTATATCTTCAAAGGAATTTGGCTCGTTATTTGCGCTCCTTTCAAGGCGATAAAATCTGCCAAAGAAAAGCGTAAAGCAAAGGATAAATCACAAGCCGATAACGGTGACAAAAACGCATAAGGAGATACAATGAAAACAGTGAAAAGAATCATATGTATTCTGCTCATTATTTTGGTTGTATTTGCAGTCGGCTACTTGATATTTACAGGTAGCCGATTGCCTTCTATTACGACCGATAACGAGGCAAGAATACTCAATGTAGCAACCAATATAGGAGGTGGCTTATGCGTAAGAAAAACATAGCGTACATAGTGATAAGCGTGCTTGTTACGATAGCGTTTATACTATTCGCTGCGCTTGTGTTCAAAACGTCCTATATTCGCATATTCGAGAGTTTAACTGACTTAATACACTCGATAAAATATTATTTCTGTAAACTATTCGGTATAGATGCAGAATTAAACCCAAGCATTCTCGACGGCTCAAACGCTATAAAATGGGAGTCTATACTTCCATCTGACTTTGGCGATTTCAAAGTCAAATTCATTGAGTTTTGGAGATTGTTTGCGAACCTTGACAACTTCATATTATACGGTAAAACCGTAGGCGAAAAAGTGGGCGTCGCGGCACAAATTCTCGTGATAGTTTTGCCCTTTGTATTTGTGCTTTTTTTCGTTATAAAAAAGTTGTATTCAACGCCCAACACAAAGCATAACAAGGACTCGAAACCACTTCAAATGCACAAGACAATTTCACGGAAAATAACACATCCGACAAAGCAATTTATCATCGGATATTTCGCGTTTTTGAGCAGCCAAAAATGGATGCCGATTGTGTGGGCGATTATATGGTTTTGCAACCTGAATTTGACGAGTATCGTCATTTCATTCTTTGCGTACTTTTTATATTTCTCGGTATCTTTCGATTTCGTTTCGATATACACGATTGCAAGGAAACTCATCATTGATTTGCAAGTGATTTTCAAGCACTTTCCGTGGTGGGGTTTACTGCCTTTTGCTTGGCTTATTTTTGAGCATATCAGGCGCAAAATCGCAGTGGATATTTTACGACATAAAGAGGCTCAAAATTGCGGTTTCATAAATGCCCTTCCGATAGTGTCTATGACCTGCGGAAGTATGGGGAAACGTAAGACCACAATCATTACGGATATGGCCCTTTCGCAGGACATTATGTTTAGACAAAAAGCGCTCGAACTCTTGCAGAAAAACGATATGCGTTTCCCAAATTTTCCGTGGATTGCGCTTGAAATGGAAGTGCGTAAATGTATGGAGCATCATGTCATATACAATCTTGCAAGCATCGAGAAATGGATGAAGTTGAAACGAGAACGCTTTGAAAAGCACCATAATGCAAAGTGGCAGTTGTATGGTTACGACTATGATCTATATGGGCTTACATATAATGACGAACTCAAAACGTATCATCTTTTCGACGTGTTGACGAATTATGTAAAGTTGTACTTTATATACGTCATAGAATCAAGCCTTATTGTGTCCAACTATTCCGTGCGAGAGGACAGCGTCCTTATGGATGGTGGCAATTTCCCGATGTGGAGTGCTGATTTCTTTGTAAAGAGGGATAAGACGAACAGCCACAATGCGCACATTCTCGACTTCGATACTTTGCGCCTTGGACGAAAGGTCATTGCGGATAATATCAACAACGGCAGTTTTGAGTTCGGGGTTGTGCTTATAACGGAAGTAGGTAAAGAGCGCGGCAACAATCTTGAATTGAAAGAAGTCAAGAAAGGCACGTTTGAAACAAACCAAAAGAACGACCTTTTCAACAATTGGCTCAAAATGTGTAGGCACTCGGCAACCGTTGAGAACTTCCCGTTTATAAAAGTTTTCACCGATGAGCAACGCCCTGAAAGTTGGGGTGCAGACGCACGAGATCTTGCCGACATTGTGACGATTATCTCTACCGGAGAAACTCACGTTGCTTTGCCGTTCTATACGCTTGAAGAAATGATAGCGGAAAAGGCATTCAAGTGGTTTATAAAACTGTATTACGATTTCCGTTACAAGCGTGGCGACAACACGCTGTTTATGCATACGCTCAAATGGCTTGTGAACTTGCTGTATCAGCGCAATTTGAAAATCTATAACAAGTATGGATATTCAACCGTGTTTGTACAGACGGAACAAGGCACTATGGACGGAAAGAAACATCGTGAGAGATACAATCTTATGTGCTACAAGATTTATAAGGAGCGTTTCTCGACAGACTGTTTTTCGGATTATTTCAGCGATATGGCAATAAAGGCAAAGGTCGGCTTGAACGACTATATCACTTATGCGACAGAGAAAGCGAGCGTGGAAGAACTCAAGAGACAGCATAGTTATTTCATAGATGCGCTTTATCGTGACAGGGGGTGATGTATATGTTTTACAAAGACGCAAAGGTTTATAGCGACGGCAGTCACTACATTGCCATCCCGCATACAAGCAATCCGTGTAAACGCAAGCGCGTTGTCGAAACGCCTGTCGAAGTGCTCGAAGAAGCGCAAACTATAAGCATATCAAGTGACGAACCCGAAACGCAAGAAATTATGTCACAAGAAATTAAAGACGAATGGAATTTTGAGGATATGACACCGATCGAATCAGATGATATGCCGTTTGATGTTGAGCCGCCAAAGCCAAAGAAAAAGTATGTGAAACGGAGCGAAGTATTTGAAAAACTATATACTGAATCCGACGGTATGAACAAGAAAGCGAGGCGCAAGTTTTTATGCAAAGGTATGCGCGCATATTTTACAAAAGAGCAAGATGCCGACGCCTACGTTGACTCAAAACTCGATGCCAAACTCAAGAGCCTTATAGCGAGAAAAACACGCTTTATACGCAAGGCATATCTTAACGATTTCAACTACTTTGTGACCTTCACATACGACGATACCAAGCACGATGAAGCGTCTTTCAAGAAGAAGTTGAGCATGTGCTTAAGCACTTTTCAATCTCGCAAAGGATGGCGTTATATGGGTGTGTGGGAGCGTGCGCCTAAGACAAAAAGACTTCACTTCCACGGACTGTTTTATATTCCCGAAGGCACTATGCCGGGCAATATGATTGAGAAGAAAGATTTTAATCTTAATACACACAAAATGCAGTTAACGTTGCAAAGCGAATACTTTAACTCTCGCTTTGGACGAAACGACTTTGAACGCATAGATGATAATCTTGTAAAAATGGGCAACGCAATGGCGTATATTTTGAAGTACATTGACAAGACTCACGAGAAGATTGTTTACTCACGAAAACTGCCTGTGTATGTTATATCTGACATAGACGAAAATGATGTATTGTGCGGTATAGGCGTTGAAGAAAAGAAACTGTTGTTGCAAGACAAATTTATGTGTTACAACGAAGGCGAACAGATAGGCGTAATAAGCCAAAAGACAAAATCGCGCCTACGAACTTCCAACTAAAAACCACTGAAGATTCCGAGGCAAGACACCAGCAACGGCCAGGCGGATAAGCGAGGATTTCGCCAAGCGGGTTAGCGCGAAACCTCGCTCCGCTCCGTGCTGATCTGCCCGGATTCGGGTTAGTGTTTTAGAGAAGACGTGCCGTAGTCTTTGGCGACGCACAGCGGCGCCACTTGTATCAAGACTACGGCACGTCTAACAGGCAAACAGAAGTATCGAACATAAAATCGACATTAATTAAAGGATCTTTGTTTTACTGAGCATCGCCACTTCCTTTTTGCTTATTCCACGCACGACCAAAAAGTTCATTCCCATTAGGCGATAGTAAAAGAACTCTATTCTTTTTTATTATGTTTTTGGCACCATCATTCAAATTAGTTGTTCTGTCAATGGCGACGAAAACTTGTTTTCCGCTCTGTTCATACAGAGCAAAAGTGTTTTCGACTCGTTCATTCTCCATGCTTACAAACATAATTGAATCATGGACTACTATTGGTAACGATGTAAGTTGTAAGACCGACAAGTCAAAAATAATCATTCCTTTATATTTTGTCCCCGTCCCCATATCATTAGGCGTTTCAAATATATATGATTTTGGATTGGGGATATAAAGAACCGGAGCAGCGGTCCCTTCTTTGTAAATAGAATTATTGATTTCAGCCATTTTTGTGTTTATTCTATCGAGAAGGATTGCGATTTGTGACATATATCTTTTGTCAAGCTCCTCGGAGTTTTGTTTGACATCATTATCAATTTGCTTCTTTTGTAAATGATAGTCATTTTCTTTTTTTAAGCTTTCAATTCTCCTATCGATTTGTGCATAGGCTTTAAGAACAACCTTTGATACATTAGTTGTATTTTGTACTTGCTCAAGCTCTGTTTCATATTGTTTGATTGCATCTGAAAGCAGATTAATATTAATCCATGTATCGTTTATTGCTTTTTTAAGTTCCTTTTTTAGGATAAAAGAAAGTTTCCTGTGAAAGTTTTCTACTTCTTCTAGATGTTCGATGTTCACATTGTTAAAGAATTCCGACAAGTCATTAAAATCTTTTTGGTAGTTTATTGGCTCGTATTCGGCATCCTTTTTATAAACATCTAACTTTGTGAACAAACGCGAACGTTGTCTTTTAAGAGTCGTAATCTCGCTTTTGATTTTTACTATTAACTCTGCTTTTTCCGCAGGCAAATCAAGTATTCCTTTGTCACTTCTCTCCGCTAATTCCGTCGCTTCGGCTGTTAGCTGTTGTAGTTCAATTTTATTGGAATTATATTCCTTTTCAGTTATTTTAGGGATATACCGATATGCTTGCGCTTTATTAAACGCATCTTTTTTAGAGCACGCATCTTCATACTGTTCATTCAGTTCTTTGATTTCATCAAATAATTTAAATAACTTAATGAGTTCTGCTATTGAAACCCTTTCTGGCTCGTTTTTATGACAACGTAAAGGTAGTTGTTCATCGAGGTTCTCTCGATTATAAACACGTATAAATCTACTTACAATTTGTCTAAATGACAATCCTGATATTGGGATAGAGTACTTTTCTTTTAAAAACTCAGTAAATTCATTTAGTTTTAACACTTTTGGAATCGGAGTATAATCACTGTTACAAACGATAATCTCATTTGGATTATCAGTTGAGCGAGAGAAATGATATGTTTTATCAAATTCAAAAGAGAAGTAGACAGTATGAGCTCCCACATTGGCTTTAACATCAGGTAATTTTTCAATGTAATCGTTTCCGCCAAAGCAAAAATCTATAATCATTAGAAATGTTGATTTGCCTATAGAGTTTTTACCGGTATCGCTCCCTTCAATAACATTAAGTACGGGATTAAAAACTATTTTATTTCGTATTTTCCCATAGCTAACAAATTTGTCACAATATATTTCTTTCAACATAATACAAAACCTCTCCAATTAATTCTATTTTTCCTAGGATATAAAGAGCAACAAGGGTATCTTGATAATCTGAAAAGCTCATTTTATCTCGCACATCGTTATAAAGTTCAATGACCTCAAAACTTTTCGCGTTCAGTTTTTTTAGAAGAATAGGCATTTTTGATATAATGCTTTCTTTGTATGAAATAATTTTATTGGGTAATCGCATCAAACACCTCACAATTTTGAACAAAGAATGAAACAATTATTTGACAAGCTGTCCTATAGTTGTCTGACAACTCTAGTTTGTCCAGCATCCAATTAGTTATCTTATTGTAAATTTCCTCTTGCTCTAGTTCTTCTTGTTTTAGCTTGAAATAGCAGTTCTGAAAACTGTTGGCAATAATTTGGAATTCAATAGCTTTGCCATCAATTTGAATCAATGCGTCTCTTACGAAATAATAATACCGATTGACATCGTCTAAGATACGATCTCTTAAAATATCATTATTTTGAATTTTTTCGTTTATTTCTAATGGAATTTTCCTTAACTCCTGTATTTTGGGCGTCATTCTAATGTTTTTTAATTTTTTGAGGACGTCATCGATTTCTTCATCCAATGAAATAACATCTATTTTTTCTTTTATACCATTCTTTTTTAACAACACCTTTTTCTTTTCAACCAACTTCTTATATTCAACGACTGTAGGGGAAAGCGAATAATGTGTTGCGCAAGTAGGGCAAAGACATATTTTATTTTGTTTTGCTTCAGGATCAACAGGTTTCGGTTTTATTTCGTCGAAGGCATCAACCAAATCATCCGCTAAAATACTAGGATATATATCGGCAACAACATAATTATACAAGGTCTTTTTCTTTGTTGTTTTATAAACAACGTTACCACATAAAGCGCATGTTCTATTTGTTTCGACCAAATACTCTATTTCGTCTTTTGGAGGAGTTTCTGTTGCTGTTACATTGGGCTTTTTGATTGCATATAAAAAAACACCTTTTAGGAAAACCGCTAATTCATCACTTTCATATGAATTGTTGAAATCTGCCTTTTTTGCTTGGCTTATTGACTCATCATTATTAATAAGTGTAATTAATTTTGATTTGAAATCTAACATTAATAATGGCGAGAGCTCTGGAATTAGCCAATTACAAATCCCATTATATGTTCTCATTTGGGCTGTCTTGCCTAGTCCAAAAGCATCGATTATTTCTTTGGTAAGTTCGCGAACGCCATTATACAAATTACTTAAATAAGGACGTTCATATATGTTCCCTACGGGGTTTCCTGCCATTAGATTTTCAAATGCATCTGTGAGAAAAACAGATAAATCATAGTTTTGCTTGTTTCTGCAATCATACACCAAATGCATAAATGATGAAAAATTAAGCATTTATCGTATACCTCCCCTTTGCCAATTGCGTGCCAATTCCGTGTTTACCATCAAAATCTCTTTTTCATGTATAGTTTCATTGTAATTAAGAAGACAAAAAGTGCAAGCAAAGAAATTTTTCTTTTTAGGTTTTGCTCGGTTCTTTATTGTTGGAATTAATTATAACATATGATTTTTGCTTTTTCAACATATTGGTACAAGCAAATGTACAATCAATAAAGCAAATTAACGAACGTGCTCAATTCTAGATATTGCGCGGGCACAAAAATATTATAAACCAATCTGTCGCAATCAGAAAGGCGAACAAATTTGATGGAGTGTTAATACGCTACTCTTTTTTGTTGCGCTCATTTGCGACATGTCGGGTTCAAAACATCTCCATCGAAAAAAGAAAGGAGATGTTTTTATGTCTAATGTAATTCTAAAAAATGAATATGCAAGTGAAGCGGAGTGCAAGAATGCCGTTAATGAGTTTAATAAAGATAAAGCGCCCAATGAGGAAATGCGATACTGTTCTTATTTCAATGAATTAACAAACAAGCGCATGTATGTCCCGTGCTCAATTAGCTACTTTTATGCGTGGCGCAACATGTTGGCAGAAGAACATAGAAAACGCGATTTAGAATCTCGGTGTTTAATTCCATCGGAAAGATATAGTTATCAGAAAAGATGCACAGAAGATTGCTCTCGTTGTCCTTATGGGAAAAGTCATCGAGAAGGGGAGCCTTTATCTCTAGATAAAGCAATTGAAGAAAACAGTAATGGAATTACTGTGGCTACAAACAAAAGTCCTTATGATGAAGTGCTCGAACTTGAACAACACGAAACACTTGTACGCGAAATGAACCAACTTGATGAAACAAGCAAAAAAGTATTAGAGCTTTTCAACGAAGGATACACGGATGCTCAAATAGGAAAGGCGTTAAACATAAAAAGATCGACCGTTCAATATCGGAAAGCTATCCTAATTAAACGTTTGAAAGAAAAACTAGTAACATATTAATTTTTGGCAAATTTGTCTCGCCATCCCATTTGATTATTGAAGGCAAAGCAATACGTGTCTTCAAATATCAATACAGGAGGTGAAGTATATGTCTACAGAAACGATTGCAATGATAGTGGGCTTATGCGCATCGGCATCGGGAATCATATTTGCTTTTTTGAGTTTTAGGAAGAGCGAACGCAATGATAATCGAATTGCAGGCAAAAGCGAAGGCACCATATTGTCCGATATTGCGCACATAAAATCGAGCGTCGACAGAATGGAAAAGAACATCAATATCGTAGATCAAAGATACACAAGTATGACCGAGCGACTGGCTCGGGTTGAAGAAAGTGTAGAAATCATTCAAAAACGGCTTGAAGAATTGCATGAAAAAGGAGGTGGTTAATCATGTATTTTGCAAGTGTCCCAATAATAGTCGTATGTTGCTATGTTTTGGGCGAGCTTTACAAATTGGTTTTCAGAAAGAAAACACAAGCATACAAATTTATTCCCATAACAATGTGTGTAATTGGCGGAATACTCGGAATCATCATGTTTTATACCGAACCGACGATGATATTCGATGCCGATAATGCGTGGGTTGCACTTGGTATTGGAATGGTAAGCGGAGTATCTGCGACAGGTACAAATCAAATCATTAAACAACTGTTTGGTAAAAACAAAGAATCTAAAGAAAAGGAGAACGAAAATGATTATACTTCACAAAAATAACTATAATCCCAAATTGGATTTCTTGATATGTAAGAACCTACTAAAAGAAACACCGAGAGATTGTGACGAACTCGATTTCAAAGATTGTTTTTTCGGAAGGAGAAAGCCGTTACATTTTCACGAGAAGCAGATTGTAAAAGTAAAAAAATTTTTCAAAACACATAATATTCTTAAACTTTCGAGATGGGATATTAGGGCGCTTTATCGAATTATAACTGGTAGCAAAGAGAAAATCTCTTTTGGGATTATTTGTCCTATTAATTCACCCGACGATATAGTCATCTTGGCAAATCTCGTGAGAAGTACAAACATTACGGATAAGTACACGCTTTTTAGAATATTGCTTGTTGAAGGCTATTGCCTTGCTACGAGAAAAGTTATCGTCCCATATCGCTGGATGTGTAAGAGAATGCTTGACAGTGTTGAGCTCGGTGACGACTCATCGGCATTAATGATATGGAAACACATTCACGAGAGAACGAATGAGTATTTCGAAAAGCACGATGCTAAAGAGAATGTTATCGCATTGAATCAAGTCGCAACTTTCAAAGACGATTTTCTTTCTTTTGTTTCTGCCGATAGGTTGATGCTGTTCGGCTCTCTCGCCATAGGAAAAGGAAATGAGTATAGTGATGTCGATTTGATTGCAATTTTTCCTGACGAACGAGATTTATATGACGTTAAGGCAGTGTGCAGAGGTTATTGGGAAGAGAAACTAAGCATTTCTTTCGATATTATAGTCATACACAAGTCTGAATTTGATGCTTTGTCCCGCCCGGCAATCAAACGAACATTGAAAGAAATCGGAGGTTGTTATGATGTCGCTTGATACTCAAAACAGAGAACTAATCGTCCGGAAAAGAAAGGCACAATTTATCGAAAAGGCATTGCAGTTTTGCGGATACGATTTTCGGCACGACGATTACAAACATGTAGTTTATGCTGAATCGGGATACAAAACTCAGAGTGAAGAAAAAGCAAAAAACTTATATGACGCATACTCGTTTTTGTTGTCAAATGCACAAAATCCTTTTTCTGCAAGTATGCTCAAGAGGTTCTTTTATATCTTGACGGGGAAAGAGACAGATGAAGCGTTGATAATACGAATGATTACTAGGTTTTTTGAAGGAATCGATATGCCGCCGCTTGAAAAGGCCATTGAATATCATTTGTACGTTTTTTCAGAATTGCAGTGGCTATCCTCTGAAGAGATTCTAATAGTACCGCTTATGTTCTTTAATTTCGTGTTAGTAAAAGGCGGAATCCCGACGATTTACTTTGTGCAACCGGTATTAAGAAGATATGTTGAATGTAGAAAGGCGTATTTCGACGGCGATAAGACGCAGATTTACGAGTTTTTTCTTGGGGAATTGCGGGTGGCAAAATTTCAGGATAAGAGTTTTTACAAAAAGCTCAAACCATTGACAACAAAAGAAATATGCGACCGTTTTTTGGAAGACAAAGAACTGTTGCAATCACGCTATGGGGTTGAGAGTATATGTATTTTCGGTTCGTTTTCAAAGGAAATACAGCGTCTTGATTCCGACATCGATTTGCTTATCCAATTTTCGCAAGATTTGTCTTATGAGCAGAAGAATCAATTGAAAACGGATTTGTCAAATCGATACTTTGATATTTTCAATCGCTATATAGATATTACCGAGATAAGCGAATATGTCAACGATTGGATTGTCAAAGAAATTACAATCTACAAAAAAATATTTTAATAACAAGGAGTTAAAAACAATGAATAAAGGATTAAAAAACTATACAAAACAAATTTCTAAATCACTGGACGGAACCGGTGAAGTTTATGTGAACATAAACAAAAATGATGCAAACGCACACGTCGTTATTCCGCTTTTGACGAGTGTAGGACAATCCCCGATAAGCACGTCATTGATATTCGATTATCAAAATCGAAACGAAGTCGGCATGTTCGGTAAAGGCGTAAAACTGAACTGGTATGGTAAGGTTTCTAGATCGACAAGCGGTGTGCATATTTTGAATGCAGACGGCTCGCAAGATACTTTTGTATACGAAAGTCAAAATACTTATGCAAATAAGGAAAGGCAAATGAGAGTAGAAGTCCAGCCATTGAGTGGTTATGCGAATGATGCGGACTATTTGTTTTCGGATAAAAACGGCGGAACGATTAAGTACGTAAGTACGATGCTTGATTATCCAAAGACTGTAACGGCGAAATCGGGAGAGCAATATACATCGGATTTTATCAATGCAGTGCCGTATATTTCCAACGGGAAAGGTGATACTGTTGAGTTTACAAAGGTTGGAACAATGGCAACAAAAGCCGAATGGAAAAAGAATGGCGTTTCCCTTTTGTCTGTTGAATTTTCTTATGAAAACGATTGCTTGACTAAACTTATTTACAAAAAAGGGGACACAGTTTTGTCGGAAACTGCTTTGGCTTTTTCGGAAACTGAAATCGTTTTGCGCGATGTAAAAACATGTCAATGTGTAAAATGCGATGTTGCATCGGGAAAAGTAATGGCAATAAAAGACGGTTATAGTAGCGATCTTGGTGCAACGGTTACAGGCGGCAGCACGACAACCATAACGTATGAAAGCGATACGTTGTCATCAGTGAGTGACGAGTATGGCAATAAGTCGTATGTATTGTTCGATAAATCGGGTATGCCTATTTTTGATAAAGATTTGCTTGGACGTGTTGTTAAAACATCGTTTGATCCGGAAACAAAAGCGGTTGTGTCACAGAGTTCGCCTATAAACACAACGAACATGGCAAGTGCAATTCAACCGTACGGATTTTCGTGTGACGCAAATTTAAATAAAACAACGTCGGTTTGTACTGATTCATTTTTCAAACCGCTTGTTGGAGAGACTACATGCAAGTATGTAACGTCCGACAATGCGAATAATATCAAAAATGCGACGGCATCATACACTATTAGCGGCATTGCTACGGACACCATTACTGCGATTATTTGGGCAAAGCAATTGACGCCTATGAGCAACGTTGGCAATACCGTGAAAAAAGGCGTTGTTGCAAAACTAATTGTCGGCAGTCAAGAATGTCAGGCGGTATTTGATAAAAAAACAATAGACGATAACTTTGATGTCATGATTCTAGGAGTGAATGCGAAAGAAGATTTTTCGAAAGTTGATTTGAAACTCTATTTTTGTGATAACTCGTCTCTTGAAATCGGCAAAATACAAATTTTGAAAAAAGAGATTGGTGCTTTTTATAAGTATGGCAAAGCAGGTAATCTTGAAGAAATGTCGCAAGGCGAAAACCAAACGATTATAGCATATGACGATGATAATCAGCCTATTGAGGCTGCCGGTAGCGACGGGACCGAATACGACTATGAATATGATGACAACGGCAACCCGACGAGAATCTGGGGGGCATACAATGTCCGTATTGACAACGAATACGATCCCGTCATCAAAACTAATATCAAAAAACAAATTGTTTCCAATGTCGACGAAAGCAAAAAGATTGTTACGAGCAAAGAGTATAACTCTTCTTTTAACAACGTGTCAAAGGAAAAGGACGAGCTTGATAACGAAACTTGTTACGCGTATAACGCTCTCGGAAACGTCAAAAAAATCACAGATGCCATGGGCGTTGTTACCGAGTTTTCTTATCAAAACGATACGATTATTAAAGATATGCTTTTGAAAAACGGTAATGCAACCGCAATGGGTGCGCATTATGATTATGATGCAGCAAACAGAATCAAAAAGGTGTCACTTGAAAACGGTTCGGTTTATGAGTTTGAATATGATGTTTGTGGCAATATTTCAGCGATAAAACTTAACGGTATCGTCGCGTATTCGTATGAATACGATTCGAAAGGCAGGCTTGTTTCTCAAACATACGGAAACGGAGATAAATATGTTTTCAGCTATGAAAACGAACTCATTAGAAGTGTAAGTTTTGCAAAATCCGGTACACAAGGCGAGGTAAAATTCTCTTATGAGTATGATGCTAATAAACGTGTTAGCAAGGTTCATTCGGGGGCAATAAGCGGCCCTGTTTTGACTGAATACACTTACGATGACAACGATAGAGTAATCAAACAAAGCGGAACGTTGTTTGAAGTTAGCAAAACATATGACAATGTAGGTAATATTGCAACGCAATTAAACACGGTAGGCGGATATGGCGTATATCAGTCCAACGAACCTATCAGACATTCAAAATACCGTAATACAACAAGTGTGTTTGATTCTTTCAAGTATTCGAGTTTTGTAGGGGATTTCAGCAGAAACGCAAAACTGTCGCACGAAGACCAAAACATTTATCCTGTTACACACAGTGGTGACGTGCAGCGAAATATTATGTTTAAAAAAGAAAACGGGTTGCGCTATGTACGCATTGACAGAGCGCACTTGCTAAGTTATAGACCAACAAAGGATTTTCCGGATGCTTTCGAATGTGGAAACGTGGAGTTTTGGTTTAGACAATCTCTTGCCGCAGATGCAGTTCTGTTCAGTTGTAAAGGAAGCGGTAAAAGCTATATTGAGGCGTCATTGAAGCAAGGCCGCGTTGTTGTAAACGTTATTGATATGAATGGCAAGTCCTACACCGTTTTGACAAGCGAAGATGAGGTGGTTGCGGGTTCGTGGAACTTCTTTGCATTGGATTTCCACAATCGTGACGACGGACAAGGATACGTAGACGAATGTCGTTATCGAATCATGCTCAACGGCAAGAGCCAGATGTATAGAAAGACAGATCCAAGACTTTACGTTGATGTCAGTGGCGATCCTATATACAATATTGGTCACGGATACAATACTTCTTTGTCAAACTCGGTATTTTCCGGCGATATAGCATGCTTGCGTATATTCCCGCGAGATTGTGCAACCGTAAGTCAGGAAACGCAGTTTTACAATTATAGTAAAGCGTATATTGAAGGCACTTTGACTCCTAGCTTGGGAAAAATCGAAGATCGTTCTTCGACAAGTTTGTTTGCACAAGAACAATCTGTTTTTTCCGGTTATGATATTTATCCGCTTCAAAAGAACGTTTATTCTCTAACAGGGAAAAAACCTGTTTCGTTTGAAATGAGAACGTTCGGAAGAACAAATTCATATAAAGATGAAATGTTTGAGCTCGATGAAGATACCAAAAGATATGCGTATTTGGCAAACGGCAGTTCTCTTGTGTATCAGTTTGGCAAGAGAAGTTGTGGCACTGCCATTATTAGAGCAAAAACTTCGCAATCCGGATGGTATAGACAAATCTTTGAAAGTAAGGATACAAGTGGCAGCATTCTTGGCTTGTATTGCGACACCGACAACATCTTGTATATTGACCATGAAGGAACAAAAATTAAAACCAGTCTTGAATTTACGCCAAGGCAATGGCACACCGTCGGATTATCTTTCCGAGAAAGGGTGGAAGACAGCAGTATTATTTTTTCGTCAAGTGTGGCGCGTAAGCCTGTTCTTCCGATACAAATGTATATTGAAATTAGAGTCTTCTTGGATGGAAAGAGTTTTTATTGCGAACGTCTTATCGGTGATACTCCTTCTCAGAGAAATGTTATGGTCGGAAGAAAATTTGCAAGGGCGAACATAAATGACAACAAACCGTTTGTCGGTCTTATGGAAACGTTGGCAATTTGTTCGGACGATATCACGCTTCGAGAGTTTTCGCGCGTTGCGGAAAAGTTGGACTGCATTTCAAAGTCTTCAAAATATGATGAATTCGGTTTGTATAAGGGTCTTGAAATCAGCAAGAGCGGTGCAAGTATCCTTTCATCGGAGGTGGACTACAAGTCTTTGGACAAGACGGAAAACGGCAAATCGTTCAAGCAACTCTCGCACGTTGTTTCGGAAGAACGCATCTCTGCGGGCGGATCCGCTCTCACCACAAGAACGTATACTACAGATAAACTCGGCAGAGTAACCGGTATTGCGGATAGTAAATTCGGCAATCATTCGTATGAGTATGACTGCAGGGGATTCCTTGTCAAAGACGGCAACACCGCGTATGAATACGATGCAAACGGCAACGTAACCAAAATCGGCAACACCGTGCTTGAATACGACAGCGTTGTCAAAGACAAACTTGTCAAGGTCGGCGGCAAAGTAGTTGCCTATGACGCAAACAATCCGCTTGTTCCCACGTCTTATGACGGCAATACTTATACATTTGAAGGCAGAAGGCTTGCACGAATCCAAAAAGGCGGAAAAGACATAGACTATACGTATAACGACCAAGGTTTGAGAATAAAGAAAACCATTACGGAAAACGGAATGTCTTTGGAAACTCGCTTCTTCTATGACGGCACCAAGCTTATTGCGGAGATTACACCTGAGCATAGATTGGATTTCTTGTATGACGAAAACGACAGATTGTACGGCTTTGTGTTGGACAAGACTGCGATGTACTTCTATGTAAGAGACACGCTTGAAAATATTCTCGGCATTATTGACAAAAACGGCAACCTCGTTGTACAATATGCATACAATGCATGGGGTAAGATCCAGAGCATAACTGGCACGTTGGCAACGACGATAGGCGAATACAATCCGTTCCGCTACAAAGGCTACCACTTTGACAGCGATACTGGCATGTATTACTGCCACACTCGCTACTACGTTCCTGATTGGTGCAGATGGCTTTGTGCGGATAATGCTATGTTCTTACAACCGAATTGTTTGACGGGATTTAATGTTTATAGTTACTGTTACAATGATCCTATAAACTTGGTTGATAAGTTTGGTCAGTTTGCACTAACCATCTCAATGATTTTAGTAGCAATAGGAATCGGCGCAGCTGTAGGCGCAGCAAGTGGTTTTATATCTTCCATTGCACAAGATGCTAAAAATGGGAAGATTTTTGACGGAGATGTTACATGGAAAACATATCTCGGAAGGACTTTAGGCGGTGGTGTTGCCGGGGCAGGAATTGGTCTGTGTACCATATTGGGTGCTGGTGTCGGTGCTGCTGTTATGAGTGGAACAGCATTAACAATAGGGGCAACAACAGTTTCAGGTGGAGTGGCATTGGCAATTGGTTTGGGCACTGCCTTTGTTACTGGTGGATTAGGATATGCTACACAAACAGGAATAAGCGATCAAGAAAATTTTGAATGGACCGACTGTTGTATTGAAGCTTCAGCCAATATGTTGAAGGGGCTTGTTTCATTTGGTTCAGCAATGATTGGCGGAATAACAGGCACAAAAATTCCCGGTGCGCGCTTTAAAGTGCGAAATGTGTTTTTGTTTCAATTAAGCTCAGCTCTGGTTGGTGCGCAAATTTACAAATATATTCTAATTCCTGGTATAAAGAAAAGATTAAAGGAGAAGTATTAATGTATTATCTTGAAAAAAAGCAACTACAACCGCAGTTGATATTATTAAGCGTGTTTTTCTTGCCGATTATCTTAGCAATAGTCGTAACCTTTTGTATTAATCAAAGTAAAACGGCATTGATAGTCCTTTCGATCTTGTTATTTGTGTATGTTGTTTTGATCGCAGTCTTAGGCATATTGTCATTGAGAAAGAACAAGTATTTGGAAGTAAAAGGAGATATGTTATCTGTTCGTTATCCAAATATAAATTGTTGTAAAAATTGTCTGAAGATTACAAACACACAGATCATATCCATTGAGTATTATAAATTATCGTCTGTTAAGAATTGGCTTATGTTGTTCAATTACGTGCTGCCCAAAAGTGTATATATTGTATATATGGACGAGAACGATAAGCAGTGTTGTGATTTTATAGGTTATCTAAATATAAACGATGTAAGAAAAATATCTAAACAATTAAATGTATCATTGAATATTCATTAACCGATTGGCCAAAATTGCTTTTTAGAGTTTAATATTTGTATGATCGCTATGGTGCCTCGTTGATTTTAACGGGGCATTGCTTTTGTCATGAAATTGCTCTTTTAAGTGCAATCATAAAACGGCAAATCGTTCAAGCAACTCTCGCACACTGTTTCGGAAGAACGCATCTCTGCGGGCGGATCCGCTCTCACCACAAGAACGTATACTACAGATAAACTCGGCAGAGTAACCGGTATTGCGGATAGTAAATTCGGCAATCATTCGTATGAGTATGACTGCAGGGGATTCCTTGTCAAAGACGGCAACACCGCGTATGAATACGATGCAAACGGCAACGTAACCAAAATCGGCAACACCGTGCTTGAATACGACAGCGTTGTCAAAGACAAACTTGTCAAGGTCGGCGGCAAAGTAGTTGCCTATGACGCAAACAATCCGCTTGTTCCCACGTCTTATGACGGCAATACTTATACATTTGAAGGCAGAAGGCTTGCACGAATCCAAAAAGGCGGAAAAGACATAGACTATACGTATAACGACCAAGGTTTGAGAATAAAGAAAACCATTACGGAAAACGGAATGTCTTTGGAAACTCGCTTCTTCTATGACGGCACCAAGCTTATTGCGGAGATTACACCTGAGCATAGATTGGATTTCTTGTATGACGAAAACGACAGATTGTACGGCTTTGTGTTGGACAAGACTGCGATGTACTTCTATGTAAGAGACACGCTTGAAAATATTCTCGGCATTATTGACAAAAACGGCAACCTCGTTGTACAATATGCATACAATGCATGGGGCAAACCCGAAAGCACAACCGGCACCTTGGCAACGACGATAGGCGAATACAATCCGTTCCGCTACAAGGGCTATCATTTTGACAGCGATACTAGCATGTACTATTGCCGCACCCGTTATTACGTTCCTGACTGGTGCAGATGGCTTTGTGCAGATGGTGTTGGTTGGCTTGATCCGTCAAGTTTATTTGAACAAAATTTATACTGCTATTGCAATAATAACCCTGTTTGTTGCATTGACCCCTCTGGCCGTTTTGGTTTTTTGGCATTAGTTGCAATAACATTAACATCAATGATAATTGGTGGTGGCACACAGTTAATATCAAATGCTATTGCGGGTAAAAAGGGGAGCGAATTATGGAGAGGCGTTGCTGGTGCTGCACTTGGAACGGGAGTTAATGCATTAGCGCTATGCCTTGCCATGCCAACGGGAGGAGCATCTTTGGTTATTGCAGCAGGTATCAGCTCCGCAGTCCAAACAGGCGTTGATACACTAGAAACGATCATAAGAGGAGAGGATGTCGATTGGGAACAAACATTAATTGATTTGGGAATAAATTTTGCAAGCTCCTTAGTTGGTAATTTTATAGGAGGTAAAGTTATTCCAACAAACGCCGGTTGGTTCCAAACTAAAAAATTTATGAGTGTTTTTACCAAGTCATATGGTCAAAAGTTGTTACTACAAACGGTTGTTGGTGCGGGTATATCCGGCTTAACAAGTCTGTATAGAGCATTTAAAAAGATTAACAAGAAAAACTCAAGTCTAAGATCAAAAAAACAATGGAGTTTAGATTTTTAAGGAGGTAAAATATGAACATCCAAGATAGAATAATTAAGAATTACCCACTTACTAGTAAAGTTAATTGCGCATTAAATTGTTATCTTTTAGATAATAAAAGATACTTGGTATTTTGGGATGAAACGATTACCAAGCAATCTATAACTAAAATCTTAGAATCGCTTGGCAACAACACAAAAGGTTCGGATTTTTCTCAATGGAAAACTCTTATAGTAGTAGGTAAAACATCGGAAAGTTTTAAAAAAGAAGAACTAGTTTATTTCGATAATGTCAGCACTTTTGTTGTGTTTTATCTTGTAAACGAACACACAAACGAGGTATATAAAAACGAATCTTGGATTTTTACTCTAGGCCTTAATTATAAAAAATATATTAAGAAAATAGATCGAATCTTGACAACAGATGATTTGCATTAAAACCAAATACTTATTATCATTCTAATACATTTTATTCGGCAAAACATTATTGGCATTGTATTAGTCATAATGATGATTGTGCATTATTATAAGATAAAATGTTAAAAGCTCTATCAAAGTCAACGGCGCAGTTCAGAAAGACTGCGCCGCTAATTTATATTAACCTCCATATTCCTTCGTCAAAGACGACACAAACTGCAACGTAATCAAAACCGAAGATAAAATAACTATTTGTTTTGGTTATAAAACTTGTTGTTTACTTCTATCCTTTTAATGTTTCTTCCCTCTACATTCTCTATTGTCGTTTTTGGTCGTCCACAAGCAGTTGCTCGAAGAATAAGTTTATCTGGCCTTGGTTCTTTCAATCGCTCTATGTTTCCGTCAAGGAATTGTGTATCGTCGGATACTTCGATAATATCAAAGCCACGGCGGATAAGGTCGGCAGAAAACTGCCATTTCTTTTCAAAATATCCGTACGAGTCCATAATGATTGAGATGTCTTTTTCTTTGT
>ERZ857969.611-NODE-611-length-58638-cov-4.208747_pt1 | contig 58638 bp, 56 predicted proteins | sample MGYA00519864_ERZ857969 | MGnify/ENA primary metagenome ERZ857969 (study PRJEB31778, sample SAMEA3449382) | human gut metagenome | biome: human gut; feature: human-associated habitat; material: faeces | place: United Kingdom | collected 2010/2012 ...
ATTATTATACCACGGAAATCCGTGTTACACAAGCGATCTGTATAAAAAATATAGGTTTTTACCTATAATATAAACGACAAAAAAACAGCGAAATTCCGAACAGGTCATCCATGATCACGAATATGAAAACAACGAAAAATAAAAATCTTCCGAAATAAGGGACAATAAAAAAAATCAAAAGGAAAAAGAGGGAGATTCTAAAAACCGTCAGACGAGAAAGAATATTCAGCAAACGAACTTCCGCAGAAACCTGAACACGAGCCCGGTGGGAGCCGATCCACAAATTAGGAAAAAACAAGATTATTCCGAAATGAGGGATAACGATAAAAGCAAGTCCGAAAGAAATATGGGGCAGGCAAGGGGCGACAGGCAAACCCGCTATTTCCACAAGAAGAAACACAAAAAAAGAACCCGAAGGTTCTTTTTTTCCGGCTTAGACCACATCGAAGTAGGAACCGAAGGAAGAATGATTGGAATAATCCTCTCTTCCCTGTGGCATCTGCTGTACCTGCTGATAATTGCCGTTATTGTAGTTGTTACCGCTATTATTATAACCATTGTTATTGCCATTATTGTAACTGCCATTGTTATATCCGTTATTGCCTGCATTATTATAACCGCCTGCAGAAGAGCCGTATTCCGGCTGGCATGTCTGCCCGGATGGATACTGAATGACATTCTCGCCATACTCTGGCTGCGCGTCTGTCTGGCTTGATGGAGTAAACTTCCGGTCGTAACAGCCACGCATCTGTCTTGAAACAACATAGGCATTGATACGCATTAAGGACATATTTGCAATATCTTCAAGCATTTCATGTGTTAACCCGATCATAACCTGTGGATTGTTCCGGTTATAAATGAACTTGATAAGTCCATTAGACATCGCCTCTCCCGCGCCTCTCTGTGCCTTGACCATGACAGCGTTGTTTCCCTTTGTCGCTGGATAGATGGATAACATCCATGCACCGCCCGGAGTAGCCTTACCACCCTGTCTCTTCCACAGTTCCGATGGAAAGCCGTTATTGTTAGAACATGCGCGCTTTGCATCCTCTACATACATTCCGAATCGCCCGGTCACAATACGGTTACAGAGAGTCACCCACTCGTCCATATCGACATAGCAGCTAATCTTTTCCTTCTGCTTAACACCAGACAGGGACACGAGATTAACAGTCACACGCTCGAACTGATCGTTAGGCTGGATAATCTCAATAAATACATCCTTTCCAAACTTCTTAATAATCTGATCCGGGTTTTTATCTCGATTCTCATTGTAGTTCTTATCCATATAAATATCCTCCTCTTTAATATTATCCCGTCGTTTAACTATATATTTATTATACCACGCATAACGGTGTATGTCAATGAATAGAGGTATGTAAAATCAAGTAAAATCAAGGGCTTGCAAGCTCTATTATGGTTTGACGGAGGGGAAAATAAGGGAGAAAATAATACCCGGTAGAACCCCGTCAAGACAACAAAAGGAGCCGTCGGCTTTGTCTTTGCAGATTTGAAGTCGCCGGGAGCCGAGGACTAAGGCACAAGCGAAGCCAGAACTGGCAAGCGCCGGGCGTTAGAGACGAGGCGGACAAGACTCCTAATCTGTGAAGACACAAGCTGCCGGCGGAATGCAGATATATCCTTTCGAAGAAAAGCATTCCCGCAGAAACAGACTCCCCCAAACACGAGAAAAAAAATAATCCCGAAAGAACGTTAACAAACGGCTTTGTCTTTGCGGAACACGGGAGCAAAATTTGCGACCATGCAACGCGGAGCGGGGAGCGGATTTTGAGAACGTAGTCCATGAAGACATAAGCCGATCAAGGGGATATAACCCCTGTCGGCAATTCGGACAAAATATAAAAAATCACCGAAGGCTGAGAACACCCCTGTTACGCCCGGAAGGAAAACGCCCTATTGGGATTGAGGCACAGCAGATTCGTCCTTGCGGATTATGCGAGGGGAGCGGCGCCCTGGCATGAAGCCGAGCGGAAGGCTGGGGCAAAGCGGACAAAAGCATAATGCCGTGAGGACAAAATTGCTGTGCCGGGCTTCCGAAGGGTATTTCCCGGCTTATACTCTATTTCACCGGATTTCAAAAAAATCCAGATTATTGACCTCCGGATCAAGATATCTGGAAGGTTGTTAAATATTTCTAGAAGCAGAAACTTTGTTCTTGCAGATTATAGAGCCAGAGAAGGGCTTTGACACGGCCGAGCCGGGAGAAAACCTTCTCGCCAGCGAAATAATCTGTGAGAACAAAGTTTCTGACGAAGAACGTTTTCATACGGCTTGTTTCTTGCGAACCACGGGAACAAAATTAGCGACCTGAGCGATTTTGTGTACGTGGTCTGTGAGAAACAAGCCGTATGAAAACACCGGAGGGATATACCCAAGAGAAATAAACATACTAAAAACAAGTATAAATTCAGTATTATTTAAGTACACTTTCGGTATTGTTTAAGTACGCTTTCAGTACAAATTATGCCTTATAGGAATAAACTACCACGGAGGATATCAACAAATGCGTACTGAAATTATACTAAGATTGTACTGAAAGTAAGTCATAATAAATCACCGAAGGATAAACAAACCTCGCTTCTTCCGAAGAAAAAAACTGATATTCAGTATAATTTCAGTCAATATTCAGTACATGCTCGAAAGGAATAAAATCACGGAAAAACAGAGTGTGTACTAAGGGTTAGTACGCTTTCAGTATAATATAAGTCAACTGTAAAATACCTTGAGACATAAACAATCTTAATATTGACTTAATTTCAGTACGGATTCAGATGGCTATAACCGGGGGATAAGCAGGGAAAAATAAAAACCCAAAAGATACGTACTAAACTTTAGTCAACATTTAGTCTACTTTAAGTCAACAACCCCTCGCGCGGCAGCCCCAAAGTTAAAGATCGCTAAGGCTTTAAGCTGCCGCGTATTCTCCCCCTTATTTTCCTCCGCACAAAAACCCCTGTAACTCCTTGATTTTATGCGGTTTTTACCCTTTGGGTATTAAATTCTCCGAAAAACACAAAACTCCTGCTTCTAAAGAAACCTTCACAACTCCCTAGCAAATAAATATCTCGCGAAATCATTGTATTTCCTTGGTTTTTCATACCACACGAACCCCAAATATCACAACCATCCGTTAAGGCATCAAGCCCTTCGATTTTATTCTCCTTAACCCTCTATTCATCCGATTTTCCCCGATTTTAAAACTTCACAACGATGTTCACACATATTCTCACACATTACACACCTAATTTACACAGAACTAAAACACCCTATAAAGCCTTATTTTACAAGGGTTTCCTTGAGGCTTATTTTCCCCAAAAGTTCACACATTACTAGGGTATAGTATGGCTAACGACACAGGGGAGACTATACGGCTCAAAATCGAGAAAAAATCAAAAAAATAAGCCCTACAACGGAAATTATCCATCGCAAGGCTTATTTTTTATTTACGAGAGGGATTCCACCCTCTCTTTACATCGCCGCATCAGGCGGTTTAAAGAGTCTAAGCGATCTAAGAACCGCTCGGACTCGAACGAGTCCTCTGGGGGGTTGACCCGGTCGAACTCTTGGAAGAGAGAATCACTCTCTCTTCCTAATTCCCAACAGAGACGCGAAGCCTCTGCCAGAGTCATTTTTCTAATCTTTTTTGCTTTTTCTGCCTCTTCGGCAGAGATAATTTTTTTGAGGGCTTGCAACCCTCTTTTTTCTGCTAGTGTCATATTTTTTCCTCCTTTTCTCCCCGAGTACGCCGAGGCAAACGGGACTACTCGCCCCTATTATTTGGTTACATAGTTAGTAAGACGCAAAAACGGAAAAAAAATAAGACCGGGTTTACCCAGCCTTATTTTTTGTCTCGTAGGAATCGAGAAGGTGTTGTTCTCGATCCTCCTGCGAGGATACAATATTTAATAATTCGGAATACTCTTCATCCGAAACGTATTCCACATCCGCGTCGTCCGCGGGGAGTGCCGAAAGAATCTCAGCCTTTTCCTTTTCTGAAAAAGGAAAGGGCTCATCAACCAGTTCGGAGACTGGCTCAGCTAAAAGTGGTTCTTCCCTTTCGTCCGGGAAATACCGGGGAACATAGTTCTTCGATACCACCCTCTCGCTGTTACGCGAGTTTTTCTTTGTCCCGGAGACAATTATATGTCTCGGAATCGAAATCATTATAAATGTGGCTATCATAACCATCATAAAATTAACTATCATAAAAAATCCTCCTTAAATAAAAAGGGAACAGGCATGTTGCCTATTCCCTGAGACATTGTTCTTGTTCTTAGTGGTACTCAACCTTGTACTTGCTCGAAAGCAGCATGTAGGTTGAACTGTCGGCTGTTACCGACACCGGGGATTGATAATCTCTTGTGTCTGTCCGAACGAACACCGGAGTATCACCCGGTTTCTGATTCAAGAGATTAAGAAGCTCCTGCGCCTCTGCTCCTCCAAAGGTCGGAATGTAAATCCATACGGAATTTACTTTTTCCTGTTCTTCTCCGATCTTATCAAGGTCTGCCACAGAAGAAACTACAATCTGTGGGCCGAAATCGTTATCATCCCGAACCTGTCCCTTAATAAGAACTAAGGCGTCGTCAAGCAACAACCCTTGGAATGTTTCATAGTCCTTCGGAAATACGGTTGCCTTGATTTCTCCAGCTCTGTCGACAAGAGTAAATGTTGCCATCTTATCTCCCTTTTTTGTATAAAACTCTCGAAGGTTTGTGATAATTCCCGCAAAGGAATATTTTCCTTCGGTAATCTCGCCGTTATCATCCATAACATCTGTTATGGAATCGGCGGATATATCATACGAATCGAGGGGATGAGCTGACACATAAGTACCTATAACGTCCCGCTCCATCGACAGAAGCTCTTTTTCCGGATAGTCTTCGCAATTTTCGATATCATAAGAAATAGAAGTCTCGTCAACGCCTATCTCATTGAAAAACGAAAGCTGATCCGCAAGATTCTTCTCTGCCTGCTTTTTGTTGCCTTTCGCAAGATCATATAGCGTAGAAGCCGAGTAATCGAGCGCCCTCCGGGAGAACCCGAAAGAATCAAATGCCCCTGCAGACACTAAAGACACGAAGTTCTTTTGCCCTACTCCAAGTGGAAACGTCCGGGAAATGAAATCACAAACGGAAACATATTCTCCGCGTGTTTTTCTTTCCGCTACGACCGTTTCAGATGCCTTCTGGATACCCTTGATTGCCCGAAGTCCGTACCGGATCGCTTTTCCATCGGTTGTGAATAACATATCCGACTTATTTACATCCGGCTGTAAAAGCTCGACATTCAGTTTTTTTATGTCTGAAATATAACTCTTAGCCTTATCATCATCAATGTAAGCGTTCACCAAAGCGGTCATATACTCACATGGATAATAATATTTCAGCCATGCACATTCCATTGTGATCATGGAATACGCGCAACCGTGGGACTTATTGAAGGCATACTCCGCAAATCGCTCCATCTTCTCCCATAGCTTTATCGCCGTTTCTTCCGGTATCCCACGGGGTACGCAGCCGTCAATTCCGTAAGGCTCTCCGGTGTGAGAGTCAACCTCGTTACCTGAACCATAGATAAAGAATGGCTTGTACTCGTCCAAAATGTTTTGGATTTTCTTACCCATAGCTTTACGGATGGTGTCTGACTGTCCGGCTGTAAAGCCTGCCAGTTTCCGGACTACCTCCATAACCTGCTCTTGATAGACTATAACGCCATAGGTAGGTTTAAGGATTTCCTCCAGCTCCGGGACATCATATTTAATGTTTTGTGGATCGTTCAATCCCGCAAGATAATCTGGAATATAATCCATTGGCCCCGGGCGATAGAGTGAAACACCGTCCGTTATTCTTGCAAAAAGCTCTTCCCCAAACAATTCGAGAGCTTTTTGAAAATCAGCATTGCCCGACTTCCATCCCTTTGCTTCATATTGTTCTTCGAGATTCTTCAGTCTTCCTCTAACATCTGAAAAAAGCTCCTTCATAAAGCTCCTCATCCCTCCGGACTCAATCTGAAACACTCCGAAAGTCTCTCCTTTTGCAATATCTCGATAGACATAAGGATCATTGCATGGAATATCTATATAAGAGCTATATTCCGTGCCTCTCTTTCGAGCCATTGCAAGTCCGTTCCCAATCGCGGAAAGGGTTTTGAGCCCCAAGAAGTCCATTTTCAAAAGACCGAGCATTTCGACCTCTCCCATCGTGACCTGAGTAGCAAGAACCTTCGCATCCTTGTTTTTCGTGTCCTTAACCATTGCTGTTGGCAAGTAGTTAAGCACTGGGGCGTCGGCGACCACGATTCCACAGGCGTGCTTGCCTGTTTGACGGGGGTTTCCTTCGATTTTCAGTGCGTCCGAAATAATTTCCTTTGCCACGGGATCTGATTCGAGAAGTTCAAGAAGTTCGAGGCTCTTATTGTCTCCAGACAATGAACTTTGAAGGTTCTTTGCTTTGTCTGACAATTTCCCGGTTATTGTTGAAGCATAAGAAACCGGAAGCCCCTTTACCCTGCACAGATCCTTAATTGCGTTTTTTGCCTGCATAGTTCCGAATGTGATAATGTTACACACATGATCTGCGCCGTAAAGCTGCTTAACATGTTCTATCACATCGGCTCTTTTAGAATCCTCAAAATCCATATCAATATCCGGCATGGAAATTCGATCTGGATTTAAGAATCGCTCGAATTTAAGCCCGTGCTTGATTGGATCAACCTCGGTTATCCCAAGACAATACAAGCAAAGACTTCCTGCTCCGCTTCCTCGTCCCGGTCCAACAAGTATCCCATGATCTTTCGCCCACGAAACATATTCCCACACTATCAAGAAATAACTCTCAAAGCCCATCTGGGAAATAACGCCCTTTTCATAGGCGAGTCTGTCGAGGTACTCTGCCGAGGTTTCAGCCGAAGTTTCCGAAAATCTTTCATTAAACCCCTTATCCAACAGGTAATACAAGTATTCCTTGCCAGAAGAAAAGCCTTCGGGAATCTTAAACTCCGGCATATGGTATATTCCGGTCTGCACCTTGAGAGTACATTTTTCAGCGATCTCTAACGTGTTTGAAATCGCTTCCGGAATATCCCAAAACAGGTTTACCATTTCCATGTCGCTCATAAAATGATACCCTGTTCCCGGAAAACCTTCGACCTCAGAGGTGAGTTTCCCGTAGGACACTGCCAGAAGAGATTTATGTACCTCTTCATCCTCCGGGGTTATGAAGTGGGAGTCATTGGCTGCCACCAGCTTAACCCCCTCTTCTCTCGCAAGGTCAATTAAAACTTTATTGACCTCGCTTTCTCCGGAGAAATTATGTCTTTGTATTTCGACATAATAATCTTCTCCAAAGATTTTCTTGTACTTCCGGATAATATTTCTTGCCTGTTCCGGTTTTCTACTTGCCTTCGCAAGCTCTCCTCCGATACAAGCCGAGGTACAAATAACCCCCTCGGAATACTTCCGAAGGTTATCTATCGAAACATGTGGTCTTCGATAGAAATTATCATACGCCGTTGACGTAAGAACAAACAGGTTTTTAAGCCCCTGTTCGTTCTTGGCGAGGAGAATTAAATGTGAACCATTCTTCTCTCCTGTCAAGACGTCCTCGACATATGCTTCAAAGCCAAATATCGGCTTCTTGCCCTCCTCTGTCATGGCGTTTTGCCACTTCAAAAGAGCGAACATATTGCCGTGATCTGTTACGGCTGTAATGCCGGAGCTTTTCTTGGCAATATCCGATAAACGGCTCATGCCGTCAAGGATGGAATATTGGCTATGTGTGTGATAATTCACGCAATAACCGATATTCATAGTCTCGCTGTCTTTTACAACAGCAAAACCTTTTCCTACCCTGCGGATATATGCCCGCTCGGCTTCCGGGATCAGCTCGGTTATATCGAACTCTAAATCCCTCTTAAGAATAATTCTCCCGTCCTCTAACACAAGAACGGGAACAATATCTCCTTTATTTAATTTGTTTTTTATGATTATCTCCACGATAACACACCTTCCTTATCCTGTTATTTTCCCGCTCATTCCCGGGTATCATATTTTGGTTACAGAAATAGTAAGACGTATTATCCCGGTAAAAATCTATATCAAATCTCCGTTTAGAGCCATTTTTTTTATTTAAGTATATCACAAAATTTTACAAAAAAGGATTGAAAAACAAACGAAAAAGAAATATCATTAAAATACAAAATACGGAAATAAGATAAAAAACAGGGAGGGTTAACGAAAATGCAAGAGACATTATTTCGCTGCCGGAACGCCTACGGGATGATGCAATATGCCTTTATTATAAGCATAATTGCCCTATATTTTATCCCGCTAAAAGTCCCCGGAGCGATATATTTAATGGCGCCGCTTATTATCACGGGATTGTTTTTTCTCTTCCGGCAGGTCGCGGAAAATATCAAAAAAATGTTTTTGATCTATCGGATGACTTTGGTTTTGTATATTTATACAATCCCGGATTACATAATCAAGTGCATAGCGCAAGCCATAAGGAAAAAGATTCCAAAGGGAATAGGGGTTATGTTTGGAATTGTATTTGCGGGTGTAGGGGCTTATCTGCTATTTTCGGACAATAAGAAAAAAGAAGAGAAAATCGCTTCGATGAAATCCTTTGTTCTGCAAAAAACAAAGGACGATCCGGAAGGCGATTACGACATTGTTATCTGTAAAAACAAGCAAACCGGGGAAGACGTTGTGATGGATGCGGATGCCCGATATACCCACATGCTTATTATCGGACCTACCGGATGTGGTAAAACATCTGCGGTTATTGACCCAATGATTGAACAGGATATAAGAAAGGGACACAGCGTTCTTGTGATTGAACCAAAGGGCGATCTTGCGGAGAAAGTCTATGCGATGGGGAAATTGTATAACAAGGACGTATTATATTTCGATCCGACCGCACCGGATTGTCCGAAATTTAACCCTCTTTATGGACGCGAGGACGAAGTGATTGAAAACCTGACAACGACATTTACCATGTTGACGCCGGATTCTAAGACGTATTTTAAGAATGTGACAGATAACCTTATCCGAAAGTCGGTCATGGTGCTTAAACGAATTGAAGAGGCGTATCGGGATCCGGATACAGGGATAAGCTCCCGGCCTGCTACTCTTCTAGGGCTATTTGATGTCACTCACAATACAGATGGTATCGGTAGAAGACTTATGAATGAACTGATAAAGATTCCTACCCTTACAAAAGACGAAGAAAAGCAAAACAAAGATACAGCGGCGTGGTTTAACCAAGAGTATTATGCGGATGGAAGCAAATACTACGAAAACTCTTCCGACGTAAGGCAACAGGTGGCTAAACTTACACAGAATAAGTATCTACGAAATATATTAAATCCGGAGAATGGTATAAGTGATATTGATTTTGACGAGATATTGGCGAAGGGAAAATCTATTGCAATAACCACGTCACAGGGAAGTTTGAGAGAATTAGGTTCATATTTGGGATACTTTATTATTTTTACTCTTCAATCAGCTATCTTCCGCCGCCCGGGAAACGAGTGGACGAGGCACCCATCCTTCCTATATATGGATGAGTTCCAGAAATATGCTAACCCGGGAATGAGCGATATTTTTACTCAGGGACGTTCTTACCGCGTTGGATGTATTCTTGCTACGCAGAGCCGGGGAGGAATTGCAACGGGCATAGGAAGTGAAGGCATTAAATTCCTTCAGACGGTAGATACGAACGCCCGAAGTCTTGTTGTATTTCCGGGAATATCGGTGGAAGACGCAGAATACTTCTCGAAGGCATTTGGAACAGAGATCAAGACGGAGGTACGAAGGGGAGAATCGAAGCAAAAGTTCTCTCTTGCTTATGGCTTTAAGGATATGAACTACCCTACTGAAAGCGTCCAGTATTCCGAAACTGAGAAGAACATATACTCAGGATCGGATTTAACCTATAAATTTTTCTCCGAGATTACTTATCGCTTGATTGCAAACAAATCGGTGCAGCCTGCGGGTGATGGTATCGTAAGCTGGATTCCGCAGGAAATAAATGGAAGGCTTGATGCTATCGTTGAAGAATATAATTACATACAGCAAGAAAAACGGGATAAAAAAGAGCGAGAAGAGAAATTAAAAAGGGAAGAAATATATCGGAAATTTCAAGCAGGACTCAAAAACAACAAGGGAGAAACCTTCTCCCCAGTGGCAGACTCAGGTGGCGGCTGGGGAAGCACTGTGGGAGCTGCTGTTGGCGGAGTAGTTGGGGAATCTGATGCTGGAACTACTCGATCTTCTACCCGAGAGGAACCAGATAGAAAAGTTTCTGAAGAGTATGCTTTTGATGATTTCTTTGACGGTCGCATGGAGGGATGATGATTTCGCGCGGGTAAAAAAAACTCGCGCGTTTTTTTGCTTTAAAAATATAGGCAAATACCTATAATATAAAATATAAGCAAAAACCTATAATATACAAATATAGGTATTTACTTATAAAAGATAAGCACAAAAGAAAAAAGCGCCGTATAGGCAAAAACATATAATAGACAATAATATAGGTAAAAACATATAATATGCAATATAGGTATATGCCTATAATAGATATAAGTAAAAGGCTATGCTACGACATAATAAAATATAGGCATAAACATATAATAAAGGAGCAAACCCTTTAATATATAATATAGTCAAATACCTATAATAAATAATATAGGTATTTGACTATATTATAGGCTTTTAACAACAACTGAAGGAGTTATTACAGCTCTCGCTTTTGGGGCAAGATAAAATCCAGGGAAACAAAAATAGGTTTTTGCTTATATTTGGGTTTTTAACTATAAGTAAAAACCTATAAGATTGATTCGTATAGGTATAAACCTATAAATAAATTCTTGAAATTATAGGCATTTGCTTATAAAGCCCATTGGTTATATATAGGCAAAAACCTATAATATAAAAATATAAGTAAATGCCTATAATAATAAAATATAGGCATTTACTTATATTACGGAGAAATAGATATATAGGCAAAATCCTATAAAATAGATAAACGATAGGCATTGTTTACTATTATAGGCATAAAACTATAATAAACAATATAAGTTTTTACCTATAACATAGTGAAAAACCTATAATATCCCTTTACGGAACAAACTTTCTGTGGTAAAATTGTTGCAGAAAGAAACAAAAGGAAGGGATGAAAAGGCATGATAGTAACTTATATAACGGAGGCAGGAGGAGTTGGAAAGACGACCTTGTGCTATAATTTGGGCTGGCACTTGGCAAACGAAGGAAAGAAAGTTCTTTTGGTAGACGCTGATCCACAGAACACAAATGTCACAAGGATGGCGGGGTTCACGAAGGAACAGAAAGACGATATGGCCGGATTGGTCGATATTTTGAATAGGGATGTAGATATTAAGGAAACAATTATCAAATTATCTCCAAAGTTATCTATTATTCCGGCGAATGAACGAACCGCGTCAGTAGAAGAAATCGACCGGGTAATTACAGAAAAGCAGATGGGGCCGAAGGCGTTATGGGACGCTCTCAAAAAAGTATCTGTCGATTATGACTATGTGTTTATAGATACAAGCCCAGCACCATCTATACTGCATTGGCTGGCGCTTGTGGCGTCGGATGGCGCGGTTCTTCCTGTTTTACCGGATGCAAAATCGGTAGACGCGACAAAAACAATCTTGGAAACATGCGAGACTGTAAAGCAAAGTCAGAATCAAGACCTAAATGTGCTGGCGGTCGTGTTTAATAAATTTGTAAAAAATTCTAATCTTGCAAGAATGGCAAAGAAAGAGATTACGGCAATCTGCAGGAGTAAAAAAATTCCGGTTGCGCAGACAGAGATCCGGAATAATTCGGCAATCGGTGAAGTTTATATTTCGCACGAAGGAATAACCACCTATGATCCGTCTTCGTCTGGAGCAAAAAATATAAAGGCTCTATCCCAAGAGTTATTTGGAGTATAAGGAGGCAAGGAAAATGGCAGGAAAAAGATCGTTAGACAGACTATTTGATATGGAGCGACAGGGAAAAGAAATCGTAAAAGAATACGACACACCCCCGGCTCCGGCGCCGAAAAAAGAAGAAAAAAAACAGGAGCTTCCAAAACCCAAAAGAGTGCCTTCGGCGAAACCACGACCGAAACCAGTTCCGAAAATTCAGAACGAAGAAGAGCTGCGGAGCACGGAAATTTTTGATATTAACACGGAGGGAGTAGTTATCCCGGCGAGAAAACAGAGGGGGCAAAGCGAGGAGTACACTTGTATTTCCGTTTATGTCACAAAAAAGGAAGCGCAGCTTCTCGAAGAAAATAGTGCAAAGCACGGAATGACAAAATCAAATTACATGCGGTTGTTTATACTCAACGGAAATTAAAAAAATATCCCCGGCATAATTCCGGGGGATATTTTTGTCACTAAAATTAAACAAACGAAAGAAAGAAACGAAAGACAGACAAAGAAAGGAGAATACGCATATGCAGGCACAGATAAAAAAAGCCTCGTCCATCCAACTGCCGATTATTAAGGATAAGCGAGTAGAACTAAGACTTGAAACGCAAGAGAGGGCGCAAACCTCGGTTGTGTCAATCCAAAGGGTTATTTATAATCAGGGATATTTATTCGTCACGATTCAGACTAAGAACTCTATATACCAAGATATCCCGATCCCGGTTATCCCGTCCTCGAATTTTTGCGATGGTCAGACAATCCAGAGGGGAGCATCTGTATCCTCTTCCTTCGGGACAAGTTTGGTAGTAGGGGATATTACACAGGTGACACCCGATGGGATACGGATTGTAGACTCTAAGGGAAACGAATATTTTGGAGATATTAAAGCAAAATTATAGGTAAAAACCTATAATATAAATATTCACCTATATTATAGGCAAAAGCCTATAAAAAATAGTTCGTTCATCGGGCTATTTTTTTTGCGCGGTTCACGTTTAACTATATATACAACCATTTTATGAGGAGGAGACAATCATGGAAGATTTTATTGATTTCTCCGGAGCGTTTGAATCACCTGAGTTTGATTTGCCGGACTTTGAGGAACCGGAAATCGAAGCACCAAAAGAAAATATTCCGGAGACTAAAAATACAATTAAAAACACACAGGCAGACGCAATTTTTGAAGAATCAAAAATTTCCTCTTATGAAGCAAAGCCGGAGAAGAAAGAGGAACCGCCGAAGAAAAAGCCAGAAAATAAAACACCTAAAAAAGAAGCGGCTTCAAAACCAAAGGCACAAGAAAAACCAAAGAAGGTTGTTTCGGAAGAACCAAAGAGCAAAAAAAACACCACAAAAAAAGAAGCCTCTGGCAAACCAAAGGAGCAGGAAAACCCAAAGGAACCGGAGAAACCAAAGGATGAAAAAACAACACCGGAAAACACAAAAGCCGCGGAACCTCCAAAGCAAGATAAAACCTCTGAAAACACAACCGCCGAAAACACGGTCAAGGAGGAGCAGGCAAGGGAGGAACAAACAAAACGGTCTTATAATATGGACTTTGATGCAGACCAGTTCTTTAGCAACATGAACAATAAAGAGGTTTATGGCGAAGAGGACATCGAGATTATTGATCCGCAGCCACAGGAACAACCGCAGGTGGAATATATCCCACCAAAACCAAAGACAGGAAAGAAGATATTTGTTTTTGCAGCGATGCTCATGTGCATGATCGGGATTCCTCTGATTATTACCCTCGCCGGAAGGAAGGAAAAGACATCCTCTATTATCCCTCAGACATCACAGATTATGACCTCTCAGGGAGCAACAGAACAAAGTACCCTGTTTTACTGCGAAGCAAAAAAACAGACGGAAAATGCCCTAGGGGATGTAAAGACCTCAACAAGATTTGCGAATTTGGATGAGCTTACCTTGTATCTTAACAGTAATACGGGAGCGGCGTTATCCAACGAAACCCAGCTTGTCAACATGTTTGATTCCGGGCTTATTACGGCAGAGGTGTTACAGACACAGATGCAAGAATATATCTCTCAGGCAAACGAGCTTAATCACCTGCTGCTTGTTAATAACCAGACGTATGCAAACGCCGGAAGGCAGGAGGAATATAACACCCTGAAGGATAATATTGACACCCTGCTTATTTATGGAGATACCGCGATTTACAACGCCGTAAATAAAGCAAAATAAATATAGGTAAATGCCTATAATAAAACTAAACACCTATAATATAGGCAAAAACCTATATAAAAAATCCCGGAATAATCTCGTTTGTTCCGGGATTTTTCGTTTTACTAATTATGTAACCATAAATCTAGGGGGAAGAGTTTTCTCCCAAACAGAAAAAAATATAAGGAGGATAAGATTATGGAGACAATTAGAATTTCCCGCCTTTCGGGACAGGAGGCAAAGAAAAATGTACAGGTGGAGGCATTGGTTTCCTCGATGGAGGAGGCAATGACCTCCAATGGAAAGCCCTATGTGAAGGGCGTACTCTCCGATAGGAGAGATAAGGTGTCCTTTAAGGTCTGGGATACAACTCTGGCAGACCTTACAAAGAAGTATGGGCTGCCAGCGGGGAAAGCCTTCGTTGGCTGTCTTTCGGGAAATATTGACGTTTACGAGGGCAAGCCTCAGCTCGTGTGCAAGGGCGGGATTACCCTCGTAGAAAGAGAGGGCGCGGTCGATAATTACATCGACGTTCCGCCATATTCCTATCAGGATATGGTTGGTACGATCGACTATATTGTCAACCACATCGAATCCGAGGAGCTTAAAACCGTTTGCAAAAAGGTATTAAGCTCCGAGGTAGTACAGAGCAAGAGAGGGTATCAGCCTTTTTCTTGCGAAGTACATGAGGAGAAGATGGGGTGGCTGCACCACACTTATAATCTCCTCGGCCTTGTGGCAGACGATAATGGTCTGCCGAAGGTAGCTCTCGCTGGAGAGCAGGGGACAAGCTATTACCCTCTTCTGGATAAGGAAGTGGTAATGGCGGCGTTCGTCTGTTACCATCTGTCGTCCTTCACTATGCTGAAGGCGGATGAGGTAACAGGCGCCGTTGAGGAGAAGGACGTAAAACGCCTCTCCTTAAACGGCGGCCTTTCTGGGATTAACAACGTGAATTATATTCACGACAAAATCTCCGACCTGTCGGAGAAGTCCCAGAATGGAGCTGCAGAGAGATTAGAAAATCTTCTGCATGTGATCGCCGTATTAAACGGGGTCACAGAGGCGGCAACACCGGAGGCGATTTATGCCCGAGGTATTTGCAACCTCGAAAAGTCCGTCTATAAGGCGGCAACCGTAAGTCAGACAATAGGATATGGCGAACGGACGAATATTTCTTTTGAAGGAGAGAAATATTCAATCGTCCGAACAGTTTAGCCCGGACAAAAACAAACCCCACAGACAGATATTAAGCTGTCTGTGGGGTTTGTTTTTTTAGAAAAACTATTTTGTAGGCTTGTTGTTCTTAGAGGGAAGATACAAGGCTTCCAATTCTTCAGGTGTCTTTGGGACGGCGGCGTATGCAGCCTCTATTGGACTTATTGGATTATCAAAGTCAAAAGAAACGGCAGACGAAACATCAATGACCGCGCTTCCTCCGTCTGATAACCCCGAAAACAGGGTTGTCTCGCTTCCGTCGAGGTCCGCCTTTGTTACCCGAACTTTTCCACCTTCGTTGTAGATTTTCAGTTTCATGTTTTTTATCTCCCTTCGTTTTTGATTTATTATATCGTATTGTCATTTCTTTTTCCACGGATCACGCCTTATAATAATCCCGTATTTGCTGTCTTTTTCAAGATGGATACCGTGAATAACTGGTTTTCCGTCCTTATTAACTAAAGACACCCGTGGAAGTTTTCCGTCGACAATCAGTCTCACAGCTTCCTTCTGACTAAATGTGTGATTCGAAAACTTCTTAGGAATCGAAAGTTTGCAGTCCCCGCCTTGGGATGGAGTATGATCGCAGGCGTAGTAAAACATGTCTTCGTAAACCTTTCCGTCCTTGCAAAACGGACACTTGCACAGGTACTTTTTTTCAAATGGTTTTACAGCAAACCGATATTTTCCCGGTTCATATTCCTCAATTTTTAGTTTTCCGGAAAACTGCTTTCCGGATGGCCATGTAACAACCACGTTGTTTTTGGTTTGCCCGGAGGCTAGAATTTGGGACATATCACTTGCTTTTACCTTTGTTTTCCCGATCGTACCATAAACGGAAAAATTACATACTGGATTTCCTGCTTCATCTTTTTTGTTCCAGTTTCCGCAGTAATACCCGTTTTTCCCGGCGAATATAGTTCCGCCGCATTTTGGGCATTTTCCGATGGATTCCTTCTCGGCGAAGGATATCTTAAACGTGGATTTATCCAGTACAAGCCCAGTAAAAGAGGTCGTCCCATTTTTCCATTTATATTCCTTTGGTTTGGTCGCTTTGCCGCTGATAAGAGCCTTTGCTTCGGTTTCTGTAAGATTCTTTTCTCCGAATGCTTTAGGCAGCCCGAAGTCGCATACCCGCTGTCCTTCCTCGTTTTTATCAAAATATCCGGAGCAGGCGTAAAACCCTTCATACTCGTAAAAATCCCGATTGCACTTCGGACATTTCCCGATTGTCTTATGATATCTTCCTAAAGGAGTAAGATTTAGCAGGCTGCTTGTTTCTGCGGTGATGTATTTTACCATAGCGGAATAAAAATCTCCGGAAGAAAGAGTTCCGTTTTCAACCTCTTTTAATTTCTTTTCCCAGATCGCGGTAAGCTCCGGAGAAATAATATTGTGTCCGGAGAGGATGTCCACATACTCGATTCCCTGATCGGTCGGGTATATCACGTTCCCTTTGCGCGACAGGTATTCGTATTTAACGAGTTTCTCGATGATTTCCGCTCTGGTAGCCGGAGTTCCTAACCCGGCGCAGTCCATAAGAACCTTTTCAAGTTCAGTGTCGGTAAGCTGCTTGCCTGCGGTTTCCATCGCATCAAGGATAGTAGCATTGTTGTATCTTGACGGAGGCGTGGTTTGCTTTTCAAGAATGTCGTAACTTCCTTGGACGCGTTCTCCCTGCGTAAGCGGAGGAAGCGCATCCGGATGAGTCTGTTTCTTGACCGCGACTATATCCATAACCGTTTTCCATCCGCGCTGTTTTTCAACAACACCTGTACTTTTGAACCGAAATTCCGAATTTTCCGTTTTAAGGCTTGTAATTACCGTGGTATGCGTATTTATACACTCGTCAAGGAAAATTGCAAGGAAACGGCAAATTACGAGCAGATACACCAACTTTTCGTCCGGGGTTAAGTCCTCGGTTTTAGGTATCTGTTCAGTAGGAGTTAAAGCCGGGTGATCTTTTACCTTGCTGTTATCGACATATTTTTTAGAGTGCAGAGCTTTTTGCACGTTTCCGGAAGCAACCGCCTGTTCAATATACTTCGCAATCGGGGTAAACACCTTCAGTTTTTCCAACAACCCGGGGATTGTTTTCGCCTGCTCGGTTGTTAAGCACCTGCTTTCGGTTCGTGGATATGACAGGAAGTGCTTCTCGTAGAGGCTTTGTGCAACCGAGAGCGTTTTAGCCGGAGTAAAGTTATATCTTTTCGCACATTCCTTCTGAAGCTCCGAGAGATTAAGCAGGGCAGGAGCCCGCGCAATTTTATCTTCTTCCTCGATTTCTGTAATTTCTCCATACGGAATTGTGCTAACAATAGCCTCTATATCCTTGAGCTTATCCGGGGACAAATAGGCGTACTTTGTTGGAAAACTGTCGTCCGCATTCGGATTTAATAATACCCCCTTGTATTTTTTACCGCCTGCATCAAAACTTCCCTCAAGCTCCCAAAAATCCGTCGGAACAAAATTTCTAATCTCTTTTTCCCGGATAACAACCAAGGCGAGAGTAGAAGACATAACCCGTCCTACACGCATATTCCGCTCGGTAGAAAGAGTGGTAGCGCGGGAAAAATTGATTCCTGCAAGCCAGTCGAAATAAAGCCGGAGATAGGAAGCCTCTGTGAGCCCTTGATATTCCGTGTCCGGCTTTAGATTGTTTAATGCCTTGATAATAGTCTTCTCTGTGGTATCATCCGCCCACAAACGTAAGATCGGGACGTTAACACCCAACGAAGAGTACACAAGATGCTGAATAAGCTGCCCCTCACGTCCGGCATCCCCCGCATTTATAACAACATCATAGCGATTGTTTTCCCATTGCTCTTTAAGAGCATTGTAAAACTTCGGGTTTGTTACCTTTGTTTTCCATGATTCCGGAATAATTGGTAGCACCTCTTTTTTCCAAGGTTTACCCCATTCGGACTTATATTCTGAGGCATCGCATAGTCCAAGCAGATGTCCGGCACAGCAGCCAAAATCAATATCGTATGGGAATGTGCTTTTGATTTTATTGTAAGCCCTCTGAATGTCTTTCATTACAGAGGGCTTCTCAGCAACTAACAAAGCTTTTGACATTTTCGTCAACCTTCTTTCCTCAAATTACTTTTTGCCACTCAGGCTTTCGACGAACAAACCTGTCCTAACTGCCTCGTCATAAACGGTCTTTGTAATCATATCCTTTATGGTTTTTGTTGTGCCGTCGCTATACTGAACCTCGTATGTGATTTCGTATATTGTTTCTGCCAATTTCTGTATTGGAACACCATGATTATATTGACGCAACAAAATAGAATTGAGTTCGCCAGTAATATCTTTTCTTGATTTTATAAACAAATTATCGCCCTCATCCGGCTCGCAGTCAAACCCCGGGTTGAAATACCCACAAGCTATTTTCCTTAAATTTTTACCGTCCTGTATAAGAGCAGACCTGTTTATATTCTGTTCGGGAAAGACATCGAAAGACAAACCATTTATCGAATACGTGTGAATCCATATATCTTCGGTTAGACATTTCTCGAACTTATCAATGTCGTTATGGTATTCTGTGACACGACCATCAACCACCCTCAAATTACCAATAGAGATACCCGCAACCACATATATGCCGGGATCTGCTCCAGCCTCCTCGCCTTCTGGTCTTACAAAATCGCAGATTATATCTCCGATCTTGCAAGGAATTTCCTCCTGATTGTAAAACTGATTACCCATATTATTTTTCCTCTCTTTCTTATATTTTTGCGGCGAGCATGGTTGCCCGTTGTGCATTATCATTCTTTTGGATTCCTCTTACCAGAGCATTTGAGTCTCCGATAAAAACGAATCTGCTTTTTGCCCGCGTTATAGCGGTATAAATAATATTCCGCGTAAGATTAAAAAACATCTGAGACAACGGCATAATTACGACCGGACACTCGGACCCCTGCGCCTTATGAACCGTTGTAGCATAAGCAAGGGATAACTCGTGGATGCTTGCTTTTGAATATACAACCTCGCGAGGAGTAGGAACCACGCGGCCATTAACAACCTCAAAATCATCATAAGAAACAATGATTTCCTTTTCTTCAGGATCTATTGCAACAACGGAGCCGACATCTCCATTAAACACTCCGAGATCGTAATTATTCATTTCCTGCATAACGCGATCGCCTACACGGAACACATATTGCCCGCTTTTATACTCGGCTTTGTACGGATTGTGAGGATTAAAGCGTTCTTGAATCATGTAATTTAATTCCACAACTCCGAGTTCGCCTTTTCTTGTTGGAGATAACACCACGATATCCTTCTTTGCCACCCCTACGTCGGATAGCTGCTCGATTGCATTTCCGATCAGCAATTTAATCATATCTACGTCGGGAGTATCGAAGAGAAAGAAATCCTGCTTCGTCCGGTCAAACATAAGTCCGTTCGGTTCACCGAAAAATGTTACTCCTGATAAAATCTTCACGGCGTTGGTATTGATCTGACTTTCACTTGCCTGTCTGTATAATCGCGTAAGTATGGTAGCAGGGACTTTTTCGGAATTAAGTAAATCCTTAAACGGAAGACCAACCCCAACAGGAGGTAGCTGGTTTGCGTCCCCAACTAAGAGTAAAGATGCCCCGGATCGCGCAACCGCGGATACAAGCTGGAGGAAGAGAGGAGCATCAATCATGGATGACGTAATCAGCATCAATTTCGATCTCTGCGTCGATAGTCTTTGCATCCTCTCCGGTAAGTCCTAAAAACCGATGGATGGTGTAAGCGTTCCTTCCGGACAGCTCGGACATTCTTTTTGCGGCGCGCCCGGTAGGAGCGCATAAGACAATACGAATCCTTGATTCCTTCGCTTCTAAAAACTTAATGACAGCATTTATAGTAAGCGTTTTTCCGGTTCCCGGGCCTCCGGTTAAGATAGATAGCCTGTTTTCATACGCGTTTTTCACTGCACACAACTGGATGTCGTCGAGGCATACGCCTGTTTGCTTTTCGTATTCACACGAAAACTTGCGATAATCGGAAGGAAATGACTCCCTAGGGCTGATAAGTTTTTTAACATAACCCTCAGTTTTGCTTTCGATGACATAAAGATTTTTCAAGTAAACCGCGCAATCTCCACAGGAAACATCGGTCACAATACTTCCGTCATTTCTCATATCTGAGAAATACTGCTCGAGCAAATTATCATCCACCGAAAAAGAAATTCTGTTTCTCCGGGTAAAATTACGAATCTGCGAGAACATAAAATCTTTTGTCACAAACATATCTCCGGTGCTGTAACAATGGGAGAATAAGTAATACTGGATAACCTTGGATATACGCATATATCCATTCTCGGGTGTCCCAAGGCTCTTTGCGACAGAATCAGCAAGCAGGAACTTCGAGTACCCAAGGTAATCACAAATGGAATATGGGTTAGCCCGGACTTTTGCTTCAGCGTCTCCGCCCATCGCTTCATAGATATTCACGATGTCGATGAAAGAAGTAACTCCGTTTTTGTATAAAAACACCGACAGCTTCTCGATCTTGTCATTATCGACAAGGGTTTTATGTATCTGCTCGGCCTTTTTCTTTGATATCCCCTTGAGACGAGATAAATTTTCCGGGGTTTCTCTTATTTTCGCAAGCGTATCAACGCCATAAGCATCCACGACGGTTTTTGCAATCTTGGGACCAACTCCCGGAATAAAGCGGGTTAAATACCTGCGGATTCCGTCAAGATCGGAAGATGCAGTCATGGTAATCATTTTTGCGTCGACCTGTCTGCCAAATTTTGGATCATCCACCCACGTTGCATAACATCTGAATACGTCTCGATACTCCACCTTGTCAAAATTGCCCTTTACGACAAGAACCTTTGAATTATAATTTTCTTCCGGAGAAATTTCTAAAACCCTCGCCCGCACGATTGCATAATCAGAATCGGGAGCCTGATAGGTTATGTGTTCCACCCGGAATTTAAGATCAAAAAAATGCTCCATGTTTCTCCTTTCAGGGCAGACCGAAAAAAATTCGACAGCCCTAGTATATAAATATACTAAAGTATATTAAAAATATAAATTTAACCGCTGGGTTATTTTTCTTCCTTTGACGGTGCCCCTGTTTAATATATCTTGTTTTATATATACTTGTTTAACGGGTTCGAGAATCGCTAGGTTTTATGCGGCTTCACGAGGGGTAAGGGTGTAGTGATTTCCCACCCCCTAATTTCGGGAGGTTATTTTCTCTCTGCGGAAAAAATCACTTTGACGATCCGGTTTCCTTTTTTTACCGCCTCAAAGGACACGGTTATGTCCGACGAAAGAGACACATCCGCAACCGCAGGATCAAGAACATTCCTGCGGAACTCTTTGAAGGTCGGATAAGCGTTCCCAACACACAATACCTGACGCAGCTTTTCAATCGAAACCTCCCACTTCCCGAGATTAAGGTTGTTGAAGCAATGATGAAAAAGCCGGATGGAATACATGTTTTTCAGTCGAACAACATTCATCAGCTTGTATTTCAGGTATCCGAGTTTTTCTACGTCGAAGAAATACTCCATCGCACTTTCAGATGCCCTCATAACAATCTTATATCCATCCTTATCCTCTCTTAGATCAGAGCGATCAAACAGGGTGATGAGTCTGCGTACCAGAGTCGGATCAATCTCTTTTTCTGCAGGGCTGATAGAAACCTCCACGGGACGCATCATATTTTTCGTATAACGAAGCATCGCGTCCTTTTTGATATGATCTTTAAGACCGATCGCCCGCTCGAAGTCTTTTTTCCGGAAAACCACCTCACGGGTGCTTTGATCTCTGGCGTTGATACGCGACAGATAGGTTAAGAGAAGTTTGTTTTCAACTATTCCAAATTCTTCCCCCGATATCCCCATAAGGCGTTTATCTAATTCAACCCAGTATTCGGGAATAGACACCGCTTTGCTCATAAATCCTCCCTAAAATTTTGCAAATTTCAATCTTTTGAATCATAAAATTATTATAATATATAGATAGTCTTATGTCAAACGACATAGAGACAAAAACCGCTTATTTACAAAGATTTTTAACTTTTTTTGCAAATCGCTTGCGAAAGAGCCTTTTATAATATAAAATGAAAAACGTAAATAGGCAAAATACGCCCGGAGTGCGGGCGGAAAAGAGTATTAAAGGAGGGGAATACACTATTGAAGACGGATTATGAGTTAGCCAAAAAGGCGAAACAGATTCTTGAGGGCTTGGTTGTCGCCTGCGAAATGTATAAGGTTTCGGAGACAGAAAACAACTTCGTGTTCAAGGTAAATCATAATAATGACGCGATTATTACAATCTTACAGTCTGAAGTTCCGCCGTTCCCGGCGAAGATGGGACCAAAATCAATGGTCGGACAAAAAGTAAAATTCACGATCGTTGACATCAACGAAGAGGGAGTTTTCGGAAGCATGAAGGAGGCGAGAGAAATCTTGCAGCAGCCAATCCTTGACCGCTTGTATGCGGGGGAGGTTATGACAGGAGTTATCTCCTATATAACGCCTTGGGGCGCATATGTTACGATTGACGGAATCGTAAGCGGAATGTTGAAGAATTACGACTTTTCGGACGATGGTACAGAGGTATGGAAGATACATCCGAGATTTTCTAAAATCAAGGTAAAATACAAGAGGACAAACAAAAAGGGGACTATTCTTCTTCTTCCGGAGAAAAGAAGAACCGGAATGCCAAAGTATGACATCACGCAAATTAAAGCCGGAGATACGTTTTGGGGCAAGATAACCGACGTAAATCTTCCGAACGCGAAGGTAAGAGTATTGATAGACAACGCTACCTACGTCGAGTGCAAATATCCTACAAATGCTTACAACAACAGCATTAAAAACGGATACAATGTTGCAATCGTGGTAACGAAGGTAATAGAGAACAGAGGGAAATACAGACTCATTGGAAAAATCGTATCAAAGAATACCTCTGGAGCATTATACGGCAGGAAGGAGTGAGGATAATGGTAGTTAAAGGCAGGATACAACAGCAGAAAGATAACCAGTATATTAAAATGGATTCGGCTATCGGGGAAAGAAACAAAAAGGCGTATTACTATGCATCTTTCAATAGCGACAACTTCGCAAGAGCGCCAAAAACTCCTATTATGGAGTTAAAACAGGAAGGTTCGTTTGATGAAGCGGATATTGATTTAATCGACTTTGTATATACGGTGCGCTTTTGTACGGAAGAACAGCTTATAAGATACGGAAGATACAAAGGATATGAGGATATCGAAAACCGGATTGCGCTGCTTGTGGGAGCAGGGGTCTTGAACAGCTTTTTCGAGACGATGCTTAATCCCAAAGATGGGATCATCAGAAAACCGGACGATGCAAAGAGATATATCTGTCTGAAGGTTGCCGGAGAATATCTGCTGCGGGAATTTTCCCCTCGAAAGATAATCGAGTGGGAACCGGGCGATAACATTACACATATTAAAAACATTGAAAATCAAGAGATTTTTAATGAATTTTACCTTGATGTCTTAACATCCAATAAGGTCAAAATCACAAATCTCTGGCTTCACCCAGAATACTCCATGCGGGAGAAGAAACTGCCTGCGCTGGGACACATCGGAATGACGAGAACGATAGAACAGGATAAGGAATACATGGTCTTTGATGCGATCCGGATAGAAGATAATCCGGACGATGTGCAGGAAAAAATCCTTCGGTGGGAAGATTATTTTATAAACACTAAGTCCTATCTTCGGATATTTGGGGCCTCAAAGAGACTACCTACCCTTGTGTTTATCACGGATAATGACCAAGCGGCGGTAAGGCTTGCAGGGATGATTTCCCGGACAGGGCTTGTTTCGAGTCTTATCACAACATTCAACCGGATTCAGCATTACCAGTTATCCGATATGGGTAAATTTCTTAAATACAAAGAAGAAGATCAACAGCTACACGAGATCGCGTTCAACTTATTTCAGTAAACCCTCCATGTTTTCCCCGGAGTTTTATGCTCCGGGGTTTTTATTATCCCTTATATATAAGATATTTTGAAAATTATTTGTGCGCCAAGTACGCTTTTTCATGCTTTTTTCTTTGCTTTCCGTCTTACTATCCTTGTAACCAAAATTGTGATAGAGGGGAAATAGTCCCCTCGCGTACCCGCATACGACGGGAGAAAAGGAGGAAAATATGGCGCACGAAAGTAGCACTCAGAAGATTACTAATTTCCGCAAGGCAGAGCGCCTTGCGGAAATTAAAAACAAATTCAAAACCGGGGTAAACCCGGACATTTCCGAGGAGGAAATGGTAGAGGCGTATGAAAACGCCTCAAACATCAAACCCGTAGGGGTTACCTTTCGCACATCGACTTGCTCGGTGACGGTTGGTAAACTCTCGGGGGTTTCCTCCGGGGATTTGTCTCCGGAGGATCGGGAGTTTTTAAGACGGTCGAGTAATTCGACGCGTCTGGAAATGTTCCCGGAGGCGAAGAGAAAGCTCGATGCGCTTATGACAAAAATTCATAAGCGACACCGAGACTTTTCAATCGGAGGTTCTGATCTCATGGAGTTTGGAACCTTCGAGGGGGAGTTTCTTCCGTTTATCAAAGCCCAGCAGGAGGAGCTGGAGAAGATAAAGGAAGAAATCTCCGAGAACTTTGACCTCCGGTTGCCGGAGTTCGAGAAAGAGGTTCTTGGTATCACAAGGAAGCTCTTTCCGGCTTCGGAACCGGAAGTCTCCCGACAGCTTGATTTTATCAGACGCCGGGGACGTTCTGGATACCTCGCCTGCATCGAAATTTGCCTCCGGACAAAGTTTGGTGAAGCAGGTACAGAAATCTCCAGGGAAGACCTCCGGGACTTCCTTCGGGGCTGCAAGGAGGCGGAGACGGCGCGCAAGGCGCAGGATATCGTCTGCTCCATCGTGGACGATATCTGGAACGCGCTTTTGTCCTACCTTGTAAATATCTCTTCGGAGAAATACAAGGACACGGACAGCCTCGAAGGGTTTGGAAAGATCCGGTCGAAATTAAAAGACCGGGCTCTCCGGATCCGGAGAGAAGTCGCTCCCCTCGGAGCGATCGGAGCAGAAGATCTCGTATCGCTTACGAGCGTCTTAGAAACCCTTAGTCTGAACATCGACAAGTACGATGCAATCGACGAGGGCTTCGCTGGAATGGTGCAGGTGTACGTGACCTCTCGAAAGAACTACGGCTACGAGCCGAGTTTTGGAGAGCTTACGGAAACCCGTGCCAAGGTTCCGGAATGGCTCAAAATGGAGGATATCATCGCCACTGGCGAAGATATCCTCCGAAATTCCTCTGAAGAACCGGGGGAGTAATAAAAACAGGCGGTGTGTACCATTAACACCGCCTGTTTTTATTGCTAAGTCACTGAAAAAGTGTCTGGATATATGCTTCCTGTTTTTTGATAAGGAACTCTGCATCTCCGAAGTGATATAGTGTTTTGTCACCGAACTGGAACAACGCCGAAGGGAACGTGTAATCATTCAACCTCTTTACCGTCGAGAAGTATATCCCAGAGGAATTGAGTGTCTGCTGTTGCAGGCGATAGGCTTCCGCTTCGGATTTTGCAACAACCAGATACCGAAGATTTTCATTATATAAAGCAGAGTATTTTGGGTAAAACACGATATTCTTATAATCAAGCATACTTTCATCGGTATAGTCGATTACTGCAAAAGAAAGCGCATCGTGAGTTATCACGTAATCAAATTCCGGAAGATCGTCTGATAAGCGCCCCTTTTCTTTGACAGAGAACCCTTTTTTTCTAAATATCTTTGGGAGAGGAGATTCTTCGGAGGAAAATATCTTCAGTAAATCCTCCGGAATTCCGACAAATAGGTTAAATTCATCCGATATTTCCCCGCGTAAATTTCGGTCTATATATTCACGGAGCGCATATTTCCTTCCGGATTTATCCGATATGTTCCCAAGAATAAACAATACCTTAATAGGAAGTTTGTTTTCATAGTATTCCGAAGAAGATAAAAAAGCATGATAGCTTTCCCACTTTTGAAGCAGCCTTGCCTCTCTCTCTGTATTCATATCCATTTCCAAAAAATAAAGACAATGAGAAGTTTTAATAATTCCATCCGGTCGGATTTGGGAAAATATCTTGGATATGTATTTTTCGTCGTAGTAGTCAAAAACAATATCCGGATAGCAATTCATAAAATCCATTACAAACTGATTAAGGGCAAGCTGGTGGGCGGCGATCTGCGGTTTTAATGCAACCTTGCCTGCTGATAATATGGAGTCGGCATAAATAATGCCTTGTTTATTGCAGTCAAGCGGCACGACTCCCTTTTCGCGAAGATAATCAATTCCCTTTTTGCAAAGCATGTAGTAAGCAGTGTCCCGGTGATAACCGGACTTGGAAATCAGCTTGGCCGACACCATTTTAGACAACTGATTAGTACAGCTTCTCTCGGAGCATCCATTAAAACACAGCGCATAAATCTGATTAAAATTAAGACACCGTAGATTATATAACGCGGATAATATTTGGTGTTCTTTTGTTATAATCATAAAAAAGTTCTCCTTCTTAAATAACTAATTGTAATTATATCAACTCAGAATACGAATTACAAGAAAATAAGCGAAAAATCAGACAAAACAGAATACGCTAGGCATTAAAAAGATTGACATTCTCAGACGGAATTTATAAAATCTAAAGAGATTATAATTTAATTAAGAAAGGATACGGAGAAAAGTGCAAACGGGAATGAAGAAAAAAGAAGTGTCTAAAATTCTTGTGGATTATATTAAGGGTCTGCGAGACGAGAACGAGTCGGACGAACTCCTTGCAAAAATAGCCGGGTGCGTTAACAGCCAAATGTCTAACGTGCTTGCATATAAAAGGATGCCAAGATATGCCGAAGTAATGAACCTTATGACATACTATTGCGCTCCGATACAAGACCTCTTAGATATTGCACAAAAAGATCCGGTTGTCAAGTTTGATTATTGGAACGAACTATATCCTGAAGAAGACATAAGAGAAAATTTTCGGTTTTATATCCGTGAGGTGCTGCAAGAAAGTGGTATGACTCTACTGGACTTAAGCAAAAAATCCGGAGTAACAGCCCCTTACATTAGTAGCGTTTTATCCGGACGATATGAAGTAACCTATTACTTGATTCAGACGTTTTCCAAGACATTAGGGATGACAGAGGACGAATTTTTGGATGGATACCGAGGAAGAAAGGGAATCGCTCAAAAACGAAAACTCTTAGCAAGAAGAATTGCGGAAACGAGAGAAGATCTTGGTTATACGGTATCACAGGCGGCTGAATTGCTGGGAATTACAGAAACTAGATACCTAAAGATTGAGGAATCGTCAGATGTAATAATGGGAAAAAGTTTGCTCAGACTGTGTAAATTGTTCAGAATAGACGCAAAAGAGATCGGGAAAATGGCTCTTGACGCACACTTGGTCGTTGATGGGGATGTCATCGAAGACATTATTAAAAACGATAAATTCGTTCCTCAGTACATGGAGGGAAAGTTTTTTGCGCCAAAAGAGATAATCAAAGAAGTATTAGCGTATGAAAAGGTGTCAATCAAACAGGATGTGTGTTTGACGCGAAATCTTTTGACGTGCATCATACTGTTTTTGCATAATGACAAGGAGCAGTATCGCGGGGAGATTATGCAGTACCTAAAAAACCTTACAAAAGATCGCCCATATAAAAAACTTATGATGTTTAAGGCGAAAGAGGACATGAAAACCATGTCGGACGTTTTTTCTGTATATAAAAAAGAGCTTGGATATTCATTTCTGGAAATAAGTAAAATTTCAGGAATTTCTAAGGGATATATTTCAAACCGCAATCAGTCCGATGATTTTGACGTTGCTTTTATGAATAAGGTTTTCCCGGTGCTTAATATCCCTCTTTCATGTGGAATAGAAATGTATTTGGAGAAAATATCCCAGAATAGTAAGAAGAAGAAAAGAGAGGTATTAAACGGGCGAAGAGTGCTTTTGAAAATGAAAGAAAAGAGATATGTTTGTTATGACAACAGGCTTATTCCAACAAAAACCATAGAAATTATGGTAAATAATATTTTCGACGGAGAACTTTCTACGATTGACAAATATAATCTAAATCAGATAGAACTAAAAAAGACAAAAAACAAATAGCGGTTAGATACGAGCAACAGTCTCTTTTAATAAAAGAGGCTGTTTTTTTTATCCCCCTTTGAGTTGGCAAAAATCACAAAAACTCTCATTTCCGAAAAAACTTTCTATATTCGTTGACATAAGCTAAAAAAGATATTAAAATAAAAACATGAAAAAACAAACAAAAAGAATACGCAGATGAAAATATTTTTGGAGGGTTTTTAATGTTAATCGAGGAATTGAATCTTCCCGAAAAGAAGGAAAAACAATTAAAAAACAAGGGACTGAAAACAACCGACGACATTAAGTATATGCTGCCGAGAAGATATTATGATTTTAGAAGGTCGTTTAATCCGCAAACGGTTTTGAGCGGAGAAAAATGCATTATGGTTTGCACAGTGACCGAAATTAGAAACAAACCTATGTATGTCGAGGTTGTAGCGAGAGAAAAAACCACAATGGAGCGGGTTTCGATCAAGTGGTTTAGACAGCCGTATAAATATGATGAAGTAAGAAATCTTTACGATATGGACATTGCCGTAGGGGGAACCTTCAAAAAGGATGAATGGGGAAATCAATATGTAAACCCTGAGATTTTCACGACCGACGTAGAAAACGCCATGCGGATTTACCCGATTTACCCTAAGATTGTCGGAATGAGCGCGGCATACTACCAAGAGATTTTAGATCGTGTAATGAATGAAACTTATACAGAAGATATTTTATCAGAAGATTTTAGAACGCACTTTGATTTAATCTCCGAGGATGAAATGCTGCACAGATACCATTATCCGACCGGGGTAGCAGATATCAAGGCAGCGAACAAAAAAGTGGCATACACGCGTTTATACCAAATTGCAAAAAAGATGGTAACAGACGCAGAAAGCGTGGAAAAAAATTCTTCCTTTATCCCGAAGATATTAAAAACCACGAATGAGCTTATTACAGCGCTTCCTTATTCGCTTACCGAAGATCAGAGAAAAATCATTTTAGAGATTGTGAAAAAAGCACAGGGCGGACATCGGGTGAACGCTCTTATTCAGGGTGATGTCGGCTCCGGAAAAACAGTATGTGCGTTTTTGCTTATGTTTTCTATGGCGGATAATGGTTATCAGTCGGCTTTGATGGCACCGACCGGGGTTTTAGCGAAACAGCATTATGCGGAACTTTCCTCTTATGCGGAAAAGTTTGGATATAAAACAGCGTACCTTGGGGGCGATCTGAAAGCAAAGGAAAAAAGAGAGGTTTTAAAGGGAATTAAAAACGGCGAATACATCTTTGTTGTTGGTACTCATGCAGTTATCTCTGACGATGTGGAGTTTAATAACCTTGGGCTTACAATCGTTGACGAAGAGCATAAGTTTGGAGTTATCCAGAGGGATAACTTGAGAGCCAAGGCGAAAGAAGGCGTCCATAGTATATCAATGTCGGCGACACCGATCCCGCGAAGTCTCGCCTTGACTCTGTATGGTGACGCAATGGATATCTATACCATATCCACGATGCCTGCGGGGAGACTTCCAGTTAAAACAGGGGTGGTAAATAGTGATGACGCGATCTTCCGACTGATTCAGGCGGAAGCAGAAAACGGACATCAGGCGTATATCGTATGCCCGATGATAGATTCTAATGATGATTCCGAAGAAGATGCTCCTGTATCTGTGGAAGATGTCTATAAAAGCACGGAGGCATATTTTTCTACACATAATCCGAATATTAAAGCTGCGGTTATTACAGGAAAAATGAAGGATGCTGAAAAATCAGAGATCATAAATGCCTTTTCGAAAAATGAGGTTCAAATCCTGATCGCGACAACGATTATTGAAGTCGGCGTGAATGTTCCAAACGCGACCGTAATTGCTATTATGAACGCGGAGAGGTTCGGACTTGCCGGATTGCATCAGCTTCGGGGACGAGTCGGCAGAGGAAATCTGCAAAGCTACTGTGTGCTTAAATCACTGGAGAAAGAAAATGAACGACTGGCGGTTATGTGCAAAACCACAAACGGATTCGAGATCGCCGAAGAAGACTTAAAAATAAGGGGAACAGGTGATTTCCTTGGGACAAGGCAGAGTGGAGACAATGAGAATGTCCGGCTTATGCTTAAATATCCGCAGATTTACCAAGAAATCAAAGAATATATCAAGGAGAAGGAGTTGAATGGATGTGAAAAGCTTAAATTGTAACAATGAAAGCGGAAATGTCATAACAGAGGCAACCGCAAGGGTTCAGTTTTACAATAAAACTGACACTATCGCAAATATCTATGCGCAATCGAGAGTTTTGGATGAACAGGGGCGACTTTGCGGATTCGTGATTGACGGAACTCCTGCACCAAGAGAACGCGCAAAGGAATTTTATAATGCTCTTTGGTGGGAGTTTTTCCGGGAAAACCCGGACGTGCTTTCGGAAATCCTTAGATACGAAGAATACGAAGATGGCGCTCCGGAGGGAGCAGCTAATTCTCCGGCGAGGGTGTTCCGACTCGTAAAAGCCTATGGAAACAATGGACTCGGTTCAAACTGCAAAGATTTCTTAGTGTGGTTAAAAAACGAGAGGGACAGAAACACAAATCCCTTCGCAACAGCGAAACGGAATGCAGAGCAGTCGGTAAGAGAGCTTTTTGACAGTTTCGACAAAGAAGAGATTATGAAGCGTATTGAGGATATATTCGGAGAACCAACAAGGCGGATAGCCAGCTTAGTTTACGAAAAGAAAACAGGAGCCATCACGGATTTCTTGTATTCTCAAATGCTAAAAAAAATAAAAGAAGAAATGGAGGAAGAACAGGAATGACGGAAAGGGAACAGGAGATATATGATTTTCTCGTAACGTATACCGTCGAGAATGGATTTCCGCCGAGCATTAAAGATATTATGAGGCATTCCGGACATAAATCTACAAGCACGGTGGCGGGATACCTAGAGTCTCTTGAGGAAAAAGGCAAGATTAAGCGGATGGGGAAGTCACCAAGAGCAATATGGATTGAAGATATTACGATAAAGAGGGGGCGTGAATTTGGCACTTCTTAATTATACAACAAATAGGACGAGAAAACCCACGGTTTGAACCGTGTGGATGATAGTCCCGTGTCAGGAGAAGAACATGCAAAAAGGCATTAAGTTCCGGGCGTACCCGAATAAGAAACAGAAAAACTTAATAGACCGGACGCTTGGGTGCTGCAGAATGATCTATAACAAAGGTCTTTCTATGCGAGAGGACGCATATAAATCCGGAGAAAAGGTTAACTACTCCCAGACATCGGCGATGCTTACGGCATTAAAGAAGGATGATGATTATGCGTTTCTGAAGGAAGTTGATTCCGTCGCGTTACAGCAGTCCCTTCGGGATTTAGACCGCGGGTATGTGAATTTCTTTCAGAAAAGAGCAAAGTGTCCGACCTACAAGAGCAAGCACCAAAACCGACAGGCATACAGGACGCTTAATCAGAAGGATAATATCCGCATCGTGGGAAAACACATAAAACTCCCGAAGATCGGATTTCTGAAGATTAAACAGTCTATGGATGCCGGGCATATCAATAACGTAACGGTCGAAAAGACGCCGACGGGCAAGTATTTCGTTGTTTTGAACGTGGATTTTGAACCCGTCCGGATAGCAAACGGCGGCGGACGTATCGGTGTTGATGTCGGCATCAAGGAATTTTACACCGACAGCAATGGCGCGGTTGTAGAAAACCCGAAGTATCTGGAATCGTCCCTGCGGAAGCTCGCCAGAGAATCCCGCAGGCTTGCAAGAAAACAGAAGGGTTCCAACAACCGCCGGAAGCAGCGACTCAAAGTGGCTGGCGTTCACGAACGCATTACAAACCAACGGAATGATTTTTTACAGAAGCAATCAACGATGCTGGTGCGCGAAAACCAAACCATCTGTATCGAAGACCTGAATGTGAAAGGTATGATTAAAAACCGCAGGCTTGCAAAATCCATCGCGAGCGTTTCGTGGTCGAAGTTTTTCTCGATGCTTGAATACAAGGCAGAGTGGTACGGCTCGTCCGTAATTAAAGTACCGACGATGTATCCAAGCAGCCAGACGTGCAGCTGTTGTGGATATAAAAACCCGCTCGTGAAAAATCTTGTCGTCCGGAAATGGGAATGTCCGGAGTGCTATGCTCTTCACGACCGGGACAAAAACGCTGCGGTAAACATCTTAAATAAGGGGCTTTCCGCCTGAAAATAATAAACTGTAAGTTGGGGCTCAACTGAACAGTATAATCTACGCTTGTGGAGACTATGTAAATCTAAAGCCTTGTGGCAATGTAGCGGTCGTGGAAGCAAGAATCCCATTACTTTAGTGGTGGGAGTGTCAACGTATATAGAAACCACGAATGGAGAAACGGTTTACGATAAATTACAAAAACAACATTTTCTATTAAATAACTAGGAGAAAGGAGAATTATGGATACAAGTTTGAAACTATTTTCAGAGGCATTTGATGTTACGCCGGAAGAAATGTATATTTTAATGCTCTCTGATAAGGAGTTTTTCAAAGAGCCATTAAAAATCAAAATGAATTATGGGGAAATCCGGTTAAACCGAGAGTTGATGGATAAACTGGAGAACCTTTACTACGAGAAAAAGGATTCCGTAGAGGTTCCAATCTTGGAAGTAGCACAGGTATTAAGAACCACCGAAAAGGAACTCAACAGTATCATGGGAAAATATCCCGATGATTTTAAGCGAATGACAAGGGTGGTTAAAGCCGATGGGGTAAGATACATCAAGTACAAATGTATTACGAAACTGGTCATCCGGTTATCAAATGCCCGGAAAAGGACAATTCAGACGGACATTCCGGAAGAAAAACCGAAGTTCATGCCGGAACCAAAGCCTGCTTTAAGCAAGGAAGAAAAACCGATCGAAAATAACAATAACACTCAGCAAGAAATCTCCAAAACTCCGAAAAAGGAAGAACCTGCAGAAAAGAAGAAACCAAAGAAAAAGAAATTCGGGCTTACAAAGACGGCGTTAAAGGATATAGGACGGGTAAAAACGGATAACATCCGGGAGTTGCGGGCATTTTTACTAGACGTTGGAGAGTTCAAGCCTGAAGAGATCGCGCTTATGCCGGACGCAGAAGTGTTAAATAAGATGGACGGATACGTGGTTTTATCATCCGGGGAACAGACAATTATTATCCGGCGGACAAAATTTGAGGAGATTGCGGCGGATATCTACATGGTATAAGGAGGGGGATAGTTTGAACAACAACAACCCATGCTTCGGGTGCAAAATCCGAAGACCGTATTGCCACTCTGTCTGTGATAGATATAAAAACATGCAGATAGAAAATGAAAGGGCAAAAGAAATAATACGAAAGAAACGGCAGGAACTAAACGAGTACATGGATATGCGCCGGGACAGCGTAGAGCGATCAATAGCAGGAAGGAGATAATAACAATGAAACGAGAGAAAATAGAAACAAAACCACCAAAGGAAAACTGCAAGTTTTTTAACGAACATATGAAAAACTGCGAGGCTCTTAATAGCCTTTATTGCAAAATCGAGGAATGTGCATTTTTCAAGGCAAAGCAGAAAGAAAATTGATAGCCCATTGATAAAAATACCGCGTTTGCGGTATTTTTTTTATTCCAAAAACGTCTTACTACTTTTGTAACCATTTTTATAGCGGGTAAATGATCCCGCAGCCTCGAGAAAATTCCGGGGAAAAATTAAATTTAAGGAGGACAAGAAAATGGAGAAAAAACTTAATATTAGAGGAACACAGGCGGTGTCCCGCTGCAACAAGAAAAGAACTATGTCAGAGGTGAAAATTTCTGATATCACGCTTGAAAGTTTCAAGCGTACTAAAATCACCAGAGGAGCAATTTCCCTCTGGAAGAACGAGGGCGCGACGATGGAGGATGTCAATAGCTTCATCGACAAGAGCTTCGATGCCCTCTCGTTCCCTCACGAGAAGGTAAAAGACCTCCAGAAAGCGGAGGTAAGCGTCTTGGTACATAAGTACCTCGACGCGGATGGACGCAGGAGTTCATTAAACTCCAAAATCCGGAGATTTACTTTCCGGTTCGGAGGAGAGACGGTTTACTATAAGCCGGACTTCCTGTTCGAATACACGGAGGAGGTCGGCAGAAAGACCGTTCCGGTTGTCGAAGTCGTATCTATGACGACCGGGAAACAGAAATTCCTGACCTCGAAGCGATATGGAGCAGGGAAGGAAACAACATCTCTGCATCATAACCTTGACGGGTTAGGGATGATTCTCTTCGGGAAGACCGTCCTCGGAGGAAGAGAAGGCATCGTAAGATGTGTTTTCGATGCATTAAAAACAACCGAGGACAAAGCCGGAGATTATTCCCGGGAATGGTCGGTTGCAAAGACCGATGATTCCGGAACAAAATCCGGGGACAACCGGGTGTGGACCGAGGTTCGGTTTTCTTCCCGGGGACAGGTAATATCCGGCAGATATTACGAGATCGGCGATTCCCGACGGAGCAACAATACCCGTTGGGACAACCGGGAATTGTTTAAGGGGTATAAAGAAACCCTTGAACATTACGTCGGCGGGAAGCCTTCTTGCACATCGAAAGAGGAGTGCCGGAAGAATTGCGAATTTTTTGAAATTTGCAATTACAACCATATTCCTGCCACAGAGCAGGATAAGGTTGTAGAAGACCGGAAAGCTGTGGAACCGACACTTAACCCTCAGCAGCAGGAGGTTGCAAATTTCAGAGAAGGGATTGCCTGCGTCGATGCCGGGCCGGGCTCTGGAAAAACACAGGTAATGGCGTTCCGCATTGCCAAGATGCTTTTGGAAGGGGCAAAACCTTCTGATTTCTTGGTAATTTCATTCTCCAAAGCGGCGGTCAAGACAATAACAGACCGTGTTTCCTATTTCGTAAACGATGTTTACGGAATGGGAGTTGATGTTGCAAAGATCAAGACCGCGACATTCAACAGCCTTGGTGATGCGCTTCTCACCAAGTATTTTAAGGAGCTTGGTTATACAGAGGCGCCGGAACTTGCCGATGGGGTTGAGATATTCAATCTCGTGATGAAGGCGGTAGATTTTGAGAATCAGGTCGAAGGATTTGATTACAAGAACTACAGGATGCCGTCCATCGGCAAGAACTTCGCCGGAGGAGTGGTTGCGGAAATGACGAAAGCGATTTCGGAAATCCGCAGTAACGGAATGTCGAAGGAGGAATTTTTAGACAAGACGGAATACACCCCGGAGCAGGCGGAAGAAATCTGGAGAACCAACGAACGGTTTTCCGCCCTTATGGTTGAAAACAACCTTAAGGATTATTCTGACCAACAGTACCAGGTGGTACGCCTGCTGTCGGAAATTAACCCGGAAGCGGTAACGGAAACATACCGCTTTAAGCACGTAATTGTTGATGAGTTTCAGGACAGCAACGATTTTCAGATGTTGTTTATCTCGGAACTTATCAACACCTCGAAGTTTGAGAGCTTGATGGTCGTCGGTGACGATGCGCAGGCGATCTACCTTTTCCGTGGTACAAGCCCGGAAAATATTATTAACTTTGAGGAAAAACTGGGCGCGGGGCTGCCTGTGGAGGAGTATCTCCTTACGGAGAATTACCGTTCCGCAGCGGAGATCGTAGACCTTTCAAATGAGGTGCTTGAACACAACAGCACTAAGATTAAGAAGGTTTTGACCTCAGACCGGGGAAAGAGCGGACAGCTTCCGACCTTCAAGAGTTTTGAAAAGTCGAAGGATGAGGTAAATTACATCTGCGATGGAATCGAAAATCTCTTGAAGGGAGGATGCGATCCGCGGGATGTTGCGGTGATCGCCGCGACAAGAAGCTCGCTGAAGGCGGTTTCTAAGGAACTTTCTGCGAGAACGCTCGTCTCTCAGTTCGATATGGGAGAAAGACTTCTTGATAATTCAAGAGTCCGGGCGTTCATCGGGTTCTGCTCGTTCGCAACCTCTCCGGATGCGACAAAGGGGCTTCTTGAGTACATGAACGAAATGTACAACGGAAGAATCTTTGATCTTTTCACTCCGGAGAAGGTAAACAGCCTCTTGGAAAAGGCAAAAGAGGATTTCCTTAATTCCTACGTCCTTCTTAACATGGAGGACAAAAAGGATTACATCCTTAGATGTCTTAACGCCTTAGAGGATGGAACGGATGCGGTGTTTACATCATTCCGGGAAAAAATCGAGGCAAAAAAGAGGTTGGACGCCTTTTCCTTATTATCTTATGTTCGGGATTTTTACGAGCTGGATATGGGAGATACGGCGGAAAAGGGCGGAAGCCTGAGTGCTGTTAACTTGGTAACAGCACACTCCTCCAAAGGGAAAGAGTGGAAGCACGTCTTCGTAACTCTTTCCGACTTCGATAAGGTTCCGACGAGGAATCTTGAAGAAAAGGAGGAAAAGAGGCGGCTTATCTTCGTAGCGTTCTCAAGAGCCAGAGATACATTAACGGTATCCACTCTTCGGGAAAAAGAGCGCGAGGGGGATATGAAACCTCGGAATCCTTGGTATGTAGAAATGAAAACCTACAAGAGTTTTCGGAATCTCGACTAGGGATAATAAAAAATAGGGTTTGGTTTTACCAGACTCTATTTTTTATACTCGATTTCAGTATGGTATTGACTAAATGTAAGTATAAAACAAACTAAAAACAAGTCAGAAATAAGTCAATAAAAACTACAAATAGTCGGGCAGATAAATTGACATAACACATTTTACATGATAAGATAAAAACATAAACAAAATAAGAATTTCAGTTAAAGCAGAAAGGAGCGAACATGGGATACACATTGAAAATCAGAAGACGCAGAAATCGGAGAGGAATATGAAGATGGGTTCGAGGGAATCTACATTGTAAGAAATTTTTAATGGAGGAAATTTATGGATAACAAAATCGAAGTAATTGGAGTAGACGTAGGAAATGGGTACACGAAAACCGTAAGCACGGAATTTGTGTCAGCAACAAGAGACTGGGGAGAGGTTAAGCCCCCTCTTACAGACAAGTTAGTTGGATACGCAGGGAAATATTACACGGTCGGAGGAGAAAGAACCAAGACAAAGACCGACCAGAAGAATGACGAAACCTGCCTGATCCTTGCCCTTGCCGGAATTGCAGAGGAATTACGACGCCGGGGAAAGCACGAGGGCAGAATTTTACTTTCCGAGGGACTTCCTCTCGAGCGTTGTATCGAAGAAAACAAGCTCGAAGATGAAGAGTATTATAAAAAAGGTCAGATTGTGGAGTTTACATATGAGGACGAACCATATAAAATCGAAGTGGTAGATGTCATGGTAAATCCGCAATGTGTAGCAGCTATCGTCGAGAAGCTCTGTGCAAAGGAAATTCCTCAGAACTGCATCATCGTAGATATTGGTTCGTGGACGATTGAAATTTTACCGATCGAAAATTACAAACCACAGGGAGCAAAAGCTCAGTCTCTCAATATGGGAATCATTGACTGCTTGTTAAAATGCAACGAGGCAATTCGGAGAAGAACCGGAAAGGAAATCCCTGAGTATATGATTCAGCAGGCAATGCTTGGTGACGCAGGAACACTTCCTCCGAAATATGCGACTCTTTGCATCAACGAACTGAAGGCATACGCAAAAAATCTTGCAGAGACTCTTGAGGAAAACAAGTATAATACGGATGTAGTTCCGTGTGTGTTTATGGGCGGAGGAAGCTCCATCATCAAGAATTACGGCGAACAGTATTTCCCTCTGTCTATGTATATGATGGACGAGACGGGTAAAAAGCCGAACATCCGGATCAATGCGATCGGCTACGAAAAGCTCGGAAAGAGTTATCTTCACAAGAAGGGATTAGCATAACAGGAGGGAAGTGTTATGGGAGACAATAAATCACATATCGGAATTTATCTGAACTTGGATCGCCCGGATGACCGGGAAATTCACAGGATATTACAAAACATCCCGTCGTATGTAAGCAAGGCCTCTTATATTAAACAGGCGATCGCATTTTTTGACAAGAATTGCGGAAACAACAACGAGATTTATGTAACACAGAACCTTCTGGAGAAAACACGAACGGCAGGCCCGAAGAAAACTCAGGAAGAGAATCCGAAGCCGGAACAGACCCCGGAGGAAAAACGCAAGGAAAAGAAGGTAGCACAGGAGAAAACAAAAGACCGGGAACCGAAAAAAGAGGTAAGGAAAGAAGAACCTATGGTAAAGGATATCCCAGACTTGGATCGGGATCGCCGGGAGGAGGAAGCTCTTAAAGAGCTACAGGAACCAGTTGAGGGAAACAACCTCATCGTAAAGAACGATTCGGATATTGATGACACCGTAGATTACATGGGGGTTGTCGAGGGGTTCTTTAACTGATAATGAGGAGAAAGAAGGCAGTTTATGATTTCGTTTGAGGACGTAGAAAAATTTAATCGAAAACAACGGCAGAACACGTTTTTTGTTGCAATGGCAACTACGACATTTGTTCTGATCCTGTTTATTTATGCCTTCTTGTCTCCAAGCAAGGTGGTGGGAGACTCTATGAACCCGACGCTTGAAAACGGCGATATCGTGTTTAGTCTGTCACCAAAGATTAAGCAGTATGAAAGAGGGGATATTGTCACGATTGATTCTGTTTCCGCAGGAAAAAATATTATAAAGCGGATAATCGGCGTTGGGGGAGATACCGTCCGGATCGAAACCGGAAAGGTATATGTAAATGGCTCTCTTCTGAAGGAAAATTATATTAACCGATGGGAAACAGAGATTGAGCCTATGGAAGTAAAAGTCCCGAAGGGATATATCTTCGTATTAGGGGATAATCGGGACGTATCAAGAGACAGCCGGGAACTTGGATGTATTTCCGAGGCGGAAATAAGCCGGATTTATTTATTTTCGATCCGGTAGAATTAAGGAAAGGAGTGAGAAATATGAAGGTAGTATTGGCAATCAATTCTCCAGAGCCGTATTTTCCTCCGCAGGTTCCTCCGAGACTGTGCTACGGGAAGAAATACCCGTACAACAGAATGGATGAAATTGTGGAATATATTGAAACCGAGGGGAAGAAGCATCGGTATAAGACAAAGGAGATTACAACAGAGTTTTTGAAGAGCATCCCGGAGAATCAGATTTACTCACTGTTTGGCTCAGAGGATTTTTATTATTGCAGAAAGCCGTGTGAAAAAATATCCTGTTTGTATCGGGTGTGCGAGGTTAATACAAATACCCCGTGGACGATCATAAAGGACGAAAAGGGAGAAAGAATCGAGTACCTGAGTAAAATGGATGAATATGTTGTTTTAGACGAGGAGCTTAATTATGTTGAAAAACCGTAAGTCGATTTGGATTAACCGGGCAGAATTAAATACAGAGGAAATGGGAAGAATAGCAACAGAACATTCACTGAGTTATCCCTTTGCCGCCATCCTTGCGAAAAGAGGGATAACATCAGAGCAGACCAACGGTTTTTTGTTCGGCGACGTAATGTTCGATCCAGCATTGCTTCCGGATATGGAAAAAGGCTGTCAGTATCTCCGGCTTGCTGCAGAAAAAGGAGAAAAGGTTGCAATCGTAAACGATTATGACGTTGACGGAGTGACCAGCGGAACAATTATGAAGGAGTTGTTGCAGTTCCTCGGCGCGGAAGTATATGTATTCGCCCCGGATCGAGATATCGACGGATACGGAATTTCCATCCGCCTCATCGACGAAGCGATCAGCCATGGATGCCGGACGATCGTAACAACCGACAATGGAATTTCCGCCGCCGAGCAGATTGCTTACGCAAAACAAAATGGCTGCGTGGTAGTTGTTACCGACCATCACGAAGTCCCTTACACGGAAAAAGACGGAAGAAAAGAATATGTATACCCACCTGCAGATGCTATCATCAATCAGAAAAGACCGGATTCGATTTATCCATTCCGGGATATTTGCGGAGCGATGGTAGCTTATAAGGTCGCCCAGTTTATATTTAACCAAATACGCCCGAAGCAGGGACAGATGCTTCTTGACCGATGGAGCGAATTGGCCGGAATTGGAACCGTTTGCGACGTAATGCCGCTCGTCTCCGAGAACCGGTCGATTGTTAAAAAAACGATTGAGAAACTGCGTAACGGTTCTTCTTATATAGGACTTCGCCAGTTGCTTAAGGTACAGAATATCTCTCCGGAGAAAACCTCTTCTTATACGATCGGCTACACAATCGGACCGTGTATCAATGCTTGCAGCAGAATGTATGGAAATGTCGACTTAGCCATGAACTTGTTATCGGAAAAGGATTTCCTTAAGGCAGAGAAGATCGCACAGAAATTAAAAGCCACAAATGACGAGCGAAAAGAGATGTCGACGAAATGTGAAAACCTCGCAATAAAAATGTGCGAAGAAAACGATCAAAAAATCTATCTTTTATATCTCCCCGCACAATCTCCTCATATTATGGGAATTGTAGCCGGAAGAATAAAGGAACTTACCGGACATCCCTGCATTTGCCTTACCGATACAAAAGACGGCATTTTGAAGGGATCTGGACGCTCCGTCGAGGGGTATAATATGTTTGCCGAGATGAATAAACACAAAGAGTATTATACTTCTTTTGGTGGTCACGAATCAGCCGCAGGAATTTCCTTGAAAAAGGAAAATCTGGATACGGTATCATTCCTCCTAAACAGGGATATGGACGGAGTAAGCGAGGAACTCTTTGATCGCAAAGAACTCATAGATCTTTATATTCCAATGAGGAATATTATTCCGCAGTTTGTGAAAAACATAGATTTTATGGAGCCTTACGGCGAAGGCAATCCAAAGATTAAGCTGGTTACGGAAGAATCTGTAATAACGAAATTATCGAGGATTGGTAACGGGCAGTATTTAAGGATTTCGCTAGAGGAAGCCGGAAGCGGGGCTGAAGCGGCATATTTCGGAAATGCGGATCAGTTCGACCAGCAGATGTCCGAAGCGTTTGGTGAAGATGCCCTGAAGATGGCATATAGAGGAGCAGGAAATCTACCCGTGGATTTTATATACACTCCGACTTTTAATACGTGGCAGGGGAAAACAACTATTCAATACACAATCAACGATTATCAATGCAGGAGGAAACATGAATAGTATTGGAGATAAAATTAAAGAGTATATAAAAAAGAACCATATGAGCGAGAGCGATTTTTGCGAAATCGCCGGATACAGTCAAGAGTATCTGAGCCTTGTCATGGCAGACCAGATATTTCCGCATCTGGAGAAGCTGGAGCGCCGATTCAAAACAAAGTTTGATACAGAGGACTACATCGAGGGAGAACCGCCGATCTCAGACAAAATGATGATCGGGGTATTGGAGTTTAAGGATAAATCACAGAAGAAAGAGTATATTTACCGGGATGAATACGGGATATACAAGGTAAATTACGACGCAAGCGGAAAAGAGATCAACAGATTGTATTTTTCGCCGGATATTAAGATCGTGAGATACCGAGAATGTAAATAGTTGATACAGGGAGGGTTAAGGCTCCGGGGATATTCCTCGGAGCCTTTTATTATCCCTTATATATGACGGACTACAAAAGAGTTGGAAGGACGGATTCTAAAAATTCTATCTCTCCAGATGGAGAACCACGCAGCTAACACGGCATAAAATAGAGTTAAGCTCTTTTTCGAGAAAAAATCGTCTTACTAACCATGTAACCCCAAGTAGTGATATAGGGGAAAATATCCCCTAGAAAGGAGTAAATATGGAGGAAAGGAGAGTAGAGTTTCTTCCTTGGGCGAGAGCAGAAAAATTATGGGGAAAGGTATTTCCCATAATTGCAATCGCCCGAAACGGAGAAGAAAAATCCCTGGAAGGCTATTCTTATGCTGAAGCGCGAAAAGTCTTCCCGGAGAGTAAATTTGCCCTTGTAAAAGAGGGTAGAAGAGAGGAGAAAGAGGAGAGCATCATTCTTGGAAGAGGAAGAGAATTGCTTCCTCATACTCCAAGAAAACAAAGCAACGAGGTATTCTTCGTTGCAGAAGAAAAAGACAAAACGGAAGGGTTTGTAAAAACCTCCGGATATTGTCTTTTAACGCCTCAGATGCAAGAGGTGTTTGCAAAGCTGCCAAAGGAAAAGGCAGACAAACGCTCAGTGACAATCACCGAGTTTGAGGATTATTTCTCTGTCTGTTTCTACGACGGTACGAAGCTGTACCACAGGAGAAAAAAGATGGAAAAACCGGAGTTTCTAAAATGGAAGTCTGAGATAATCCGGAAGTAGCAAAAAAGCCCCGAAATCACGCATTTTTGGGGCTTTTTGCTTGTCGAACGAACGTTCTAATGGTATAATAAAGGAAGAAAAAAACGGAGAAAAGGAGAAGGTTAAAAAACATGGGTAAACTGACGAAAACCGACGCATACAGCGTTGTATATGGGGAATACGACGAAGAAAAAGACAAAGAATTGTTCCGATGCCCGAGGGAAACAGAGGAAACAAGCCTTCGGGAATATGTAAACAGCTCAAGGGATTTTCTCGGCTTGGAGCAGGAAGAAAGCATTGAGTACATAAAGGAAATGAAGGAAAAAACCGGATATCAGGGGTATTTCCGGATGTATTTTAGATACGGCAGATGGTATGGCTCATGGTTTGAAACAAGTCAGAATGTAAGCAATCTGTCAATTAAGGGCGTATCAAGGATCGTAAGATTCCTTCAGGATAAATTTCCTTGCGGATGCAATTCTACGATGCAGGAATATCTTGAGGAAAATTTCTCTCCTTGGGGAGCATCGGATACCCGGTATTTGCTAAAACCCGTGTATTCTGATCACTACCGGATCATGTTCGACACGTTCTATGGAAATGAGGATTATCCGGTGCGGATATATGTATTTGAGGAATAAAAAAGCTGAATAAATCCAAAAAGGAAGCAGTAGCTTCCGGCTAAAAGGTTTTCGCAAAATGTAAGTTTTACGAAAACCTTTGCCACTTTAATTGACATACACTATATTTATGGTATAATAAATATATAAATGAAAGGAGAAATAAAATTTTATGGATTATCAAACACCGCTTAGAATTGTGAATATAGCGAAGGATCTCCTGCTAACGGTTCCGGATAACGACCAGCTTATCAACTGGACGCTGACGCGTGATGATGTTGCAGACACCTCGGGAATCCTTGTACACTTAGGATACAAAGCTATGGCGGCGTTTTTGCTTCATACCAAGAGTTTATATCCGGATGCTGACAGCGAGGTTTTATCCGAGATCAAGCATCTGAAGATATTAAAGGATTGGATGTACAACAAGCAGCTCTTCGTTGTTGACGGGGATTTCTTTGATACTTTAATCGACACAGAGGAAATTACTCTCACCAAAGGGATTTTCGATTATCTCCCATTCAAGACCTTCTATGTAGATCTCTCTCAGAGCAAAACCGCCAAAAGCGATTTAGACTGCAATGGAATGTTTGTTAACATTCACAAGGAAGATATAAGAAATTGCGAGCCGGATTCCCGGCCATACGAGGTTTATCTTGAATACAGAGAAAAATTAAAAATATCGCAGAATGTAAACGATCTTTGGATTGTTCATTGCATCCGGGAAAATGATACCACAGAATATCACGATATTTTCGCTTTTCCCGATGATGATGTGACAATAAGCTCGTCAGTATTCAATAAGGCAAAGAAGGTGCTTAAATACGAATACGACGACAATAAAAATCCGACAGCCAAAAAAGTAAATGAGTCCAGATTAAACGAACAGACCTATTACCGTTTTGTCTGTCAGTTCCTACTCTATCTTGCCTCTTATAAGCCAGACATTTCGGAAAACACAGACACAAAGCGGGTTTATAGAAAACCGAACCCTGCTTTCCCACCGAAAAACAAGTTTTCAGAAATCAAGGCATATGATACCGGGGTGAAAATAGGTACAGCCGTCCGGGAATGGCGGAAAAAGAAGGGAAACAACGTAAGCTACTCTTCTACCCCTACGGGAAGAAAAAACCGCCCTCATTCAGTAAGGGGACATTGGAGAAAACAATGGTATGGACCAAGGGGTAAACAGGAACAACGGCTTATATGGATTCACGAGTTTTACACCGGAGTAAAAGAAGAATCTTCGGTTATTGTACATAAAACGGAATAAAAAGGAGGAAATACGATGGAGAATATAAACGCATACGCATATCGGGTATATTATGGGATCAGCGAAGAAGGATTTCACAGAACAGTAGAATTTTTATTTCTGACAGAGGACAAAGGAAAATGCATCAAGTATTTAGAAGAATTTGTAAATAAAGAGGTAGCTGCGGACAGGCAGAAGGACGATGAAGGGAATATGGTAAATCATTGGTGGAAACATTATAATACAGAGGAATTAGAGGTTAAAAAAGGGGTAGATACCACACACTACAATGTCGTAATTCTCTGATTTCGTACTTAAAACCGATTAGAAAGGGGACTCACATATGATGGATAAGGAAACAGTATCAAACAAACTCCGGAAAATAAAAGAGCTTGCTCAAAGAGGCGTAGGCGGAGAAAAGGAATCTGCCCTTGCTTTGTATGAAAAATTAAAACAAAAATACGAAATCTCCGAAGATGAGATTTTTGATGAATTGTCAATACATTGGTTTCGATACAAAACAAAGGACGATCGCCGGCTGTTGTCACAGGTAGCCTATATGGTAACAGGAAGCACAACACACTACCGACACACCAAATCAAAGAAAAAAGAATACGGAGTCGAATGTACCGAATTAGAAGCCGCCGAGATCAAATTAAATTACGACTTCTTCCATCACGAGTATGAAATAGAGAAAAATATGCTGTGGGAAGCCTTTCGGTATAAACAGAATCTATATCCGAGCAAAGATGCAAGATGCTACAAAGAAACTTCATCCACTATGGAATTAAGCGAGGAAGAAAGAAGGAAAATCTTTTCATTTGCAGAAGGAATTGACCGAAAAGCTCCTGCAAAAGCACAGATTGAAAAAAACGAAGAATAATCATTTACGGAGGAATCAGAAAATGTCAAAAACGAAGGAAATCTTAGCAAGAGCAGAAAAAATGCGACTTATCCGGGAAAAAACAGATATCCTTAGTATCATAATGGATATCGAAGGAGCTATTGAATTTTTCAATATCGACGAAGAAAAATGGCTCTCTTCCGACGATTTTAATTTCTCGCATGATTTTTGTGGTATAATCGAAAACGTCAAGAGGGACAGCTACCCACCAAAGGATTTCGGGCTTTTTGTCCCAAGATTTGCAAGGATTAAGGAGGGACATAAGGCATGATCGGATATCAAATGATGGCAGACAGCTACCGCAAGCTGTTAGAACAGAAAAGGGATACTTTTACCGAGTCTGAAATAAAGGAATTTGAGAGGGAAATTGATACCTACGACTATCTGGGAAGAAAACCGGAGGATGAAAAATATATCCTTTTTAAGACAGGGCTATTCAACGATATTGCCCGGTCTTACTGCAAAAAGGCGATGGAAAATACCGGAATCCCTGCAGAACAGGTGTCTGAAGTATTAAGCGAATTACATTACCTGTTCGATACAAGAAGCGCAAAGGAAATCACTAACGAATGAAAGAAAAAGTCATAAGCGTAAATATCCTTGGAGAAATAAGAACAAGAGAAATCGAGTTTGACAATTTTAATGAGGAAATAAAGCCATATATCGGGGATGGGGAATCTTATTACCAAGTAGTCTCCTGCTCTTTCCTCAATCATCATTTCAGAAAGAAGGGAATAAATTGCCTTCTTCTCCTTGATGATGAAGGGAAATTAAAAAGACTCCCTATAAACCATATTGCGACCATGTTTTACGCAAACCCAAACGATATAATCGTCGGGGATGCCGTAATATGCACGGTCGAAGGCGATCATTTCTCCGGCGTGCCAGAGGAAGTGATCGAATACATGAAGGAGTTGACGGGCGATGAGCTATAAGGAAGAAAAAAACAATCAAATAAAGGCGAAGGTATTGGATGCCGTAAAGGAACTGCCGGAGTATGCAGCTTCCTATATCCTGTCTATATCCGGCGCTACTTCTCCCTCGACCTGTCTGGAGTATTATAGGGACATCCGGAGGTTTTTATTATTCGTGGTAGAAAGCTGCGTCCATGATATCTCAGATATAAGGGATATTACGGCGGAAATGCTGGAAAACCTTGATGTGGATTTCTTAAACACGTATTTTAATTTATACCTTGGGGCATACGAGAACAACGGGAAAATACAGTCAAACAAGAAGGTGTCGATCCGGCGCAAGATGTCGTCCGTGAAAAGCCTGTACGCTTTTATGACAGAAAACGAGCTGATCCTTAAAAACCCGATGCTCCGGATCAAGCCACCAAAGGTAACAGACAAGGAAATCATATATCTTAATTCTGAAGAGACGCACGATTTTCTAAAAACCGTGAAGCACGGGAAAAGCAACGCTTCTTCCATGCAGGAGAAATACCACTCTCTTCAGGAACGAAGGGACTATGCCCTTGTTAATCTCCTGCTCGGCACAGGAATCCGTGTATCTGAGTGTGTGGGGCTTGATATTAAGGACATAGATATATCCCACAGCGCGTTACATATCACGAGAAAAGGTGGGAACGAGGATGTGGTATATATGAATGACGACCTTGCGGAAATCATGGCGGACTATCTCACATACCGAAAGACATTAAATCCTCTCTCGGGACACGAAAACGCCCTGTTCCTCTCTTTACAGAGGAAGCGCATGGGGGTACGTTCGGTAGAGATTCTTATAAAGAAATATAAAGACCAGACGGGAATCTCGAAGCACATCACCCCGCATAAGCTCCGCTCTACCTATGGAACAAATCTGTATGAAGCAACCGGGGACTTGTATCTTACTGCAAAAAATCTCGGCCATAGGTCGGTTACGACGACGGAGAAATTCTATTCCAGTATGTCAGAGAAGCATAAATACGAAAACCGGAACGCATACAAGCCTACGGAGCGTCCTTAATCATCCATAAGTAAAAAAAAACAAAAAGCGCAGAGATAATCTCTGCGCTTTCTGTTTATGCAACACATAACCAGTATCCCGTTCTTAATGATTTGTAACGGTCTTTAATCTGCAATGTTTGGCGGATTTTTTCCTGCCAGTGGGAATTATTTTGACATTTTACATGCCCGTCAACCTCTCCATAAATATAATTTAAAGAAAGCTCACCTTTTCCAGTCATTACAGTATAAATGACATCATCCCACGTTGCATCTTGTGAATCACGAATATCAATCTCCTTATTTACCGGAATCTGATAATTGATCATATAATTTGCAATATTCTTTGCAATTACCATCAAAAATTCATGATTCATCGGGACGAAATTCCTGTTTGCATAAGAATTTCCTGAGGACATTACATTATGCTGTTGTTTCACAATGATTTGCTCCAGATTTCCCGGCTTCACAATATCTGCAAGCATGGAATGAAACTGTCCGTTCCGTCTAACATCCCCCATCAGGATTGCCATTTTTGAATGATTCTTCATTGCCGCATAATATTTCATGACAACTTTATTTAAGGTTGCCATAAATTCATTCCACGGCATTTGACCGAGATCACTCTTTGATAAAGTTCCTGTAGGATCCGGATACATGTTTCCTGCATATGGGATGTTTATTTCTTTCCCATACGGCGGATGCATGAATACCATATCGCAATCCAGAAATTCGTCAGGAACAGCATCCGTAACAGCATTTGTAACAAGAATATTGTTACGAACAGGAGTAGGGTTTAAATCTGCTCCTATATAGGGGACATTCATATCGCGAGCGACATCAGATCCAGTGCCTCCGCCTGCGAACAACTCCCCAAACTTAGACACTCGATATTTCCATATCAGAAAGGCCTGTATCCAGCCAGAGCAGTTACCTCTATACCGGTTATTTCCCCAATCATTTCCCCTATCCGGGAAACTGAGGATTGTCTGGTCTGCAGCTTGCAAACGTTTAATGATTTCAATTTTTTCCATTTTTTCCTCCTTAATTCTCCCTAGCCTTCTTCTAGGGCTGTGGGGCTCGTTTTGCCCCTATAATGGTTACATAATAAGTAAAACGATATTTTCCGAAAAAAAAATTATCCCCTGCTCTCCCGCCTTCCCCCAAACGAGGGAGAAAGCAAAGAAAACAAGGGATAATTTTTATCCGGCGATCTTAATTTCGCCATCTACCACTTCATACACGGTAGAATTGACAAAATCCTCCGGAGCTACAATCTCCGGATTGGATGAGATCGCCTTATGGAAGCGGCGGAGTTCCGCAACGTCCTCTTCGGAAACAATGTGAGGGAACAATACGAGCTCCCCTTTGCTTCCTATGACGAAGAACCTCGAACCGAGGCCTTCTACCTCCTCTGGGAGGTTTTGGCGCAAGATTATTCTTGCGCCAAAGGCGTCGTCACCATATTGACTCCGTATAGTCCGTATAGTGATGACGTCTGATCGGGAAGGGGGTGTCTCTTCGAGGTTCTTGTAAGCCTCCTCGAAAAGTTCTTCCTCCGTCTTCCCGATCAGAGCAAGATGTTCTTTCCGGATAAGAACAGATTTCTCCCCTCCCGGCAAGAACCCCCTCACGGAAACCGCGAGGTCAAGGAACTTCCGATAAGGAACACCTTCCTTCTCGAAAAATTCCTCCCGAGTTTCCCCGGATATAACAGGGAGATACCGGAGGTTCTCCCAGAAAACGCCACTTACGACGGCGTCTCCGACACCCGGGAGAGGGTTCTCCGGAAGTCTCGCTTCCGCCTCCCGGAGCTTCTCCAGAAGCTCTTCCTCCGTCTCCGCAAGGGAAAACGGAGGTACATCCACCCGAAACGTCGGGCAGGCGCTGCCGGGTGGCAGATTCCGGTAGAATCCGGGATAATTCCCGTATTCCTTTTTTACTTCGGTGAGTACCCACTCACCATTTGATAAATTTTCTACTTTCTTGTAATCCATAGTCTTATCCTCCTTATTATCTTTCCTCAGAGCTTTTGCTCTGGGCTGTGGGGCCATTTGCCCCTATAATGGTTACATAATAAGTAAGACGATTTCCGCGCAAAAAAAACAGCCTTTGGAACACCCAAAGACCGTTTTTACCCCTCTTTTTTCCAAAAAAGAAGCTGCAGCTCTTTTCTTTTAGTCCAAAATATCTTCCATTGTACACTCAAGAGCGCCCGCGAGAGATTTAATAATAACCCCCTGCGCCTTGTTAATATCCCTCTCCCGTTGTTCATACTTCTGAATGGATTTAATCGCCACTCCGGATTTTTCTGAAAGCTGGCTTTGGGACAACCCGGCGTTTTCTCGCAGGGTTTTTAATTTCGGTTCCGGAATAAATGGGGCTTCTTCCATTTCGGAATCAAAAAACCGGATTTTCTGAGGAAACTGAGGAACAGCGATTTCCTCGTCCCCTATTTTTTCCTCTGTTCCGTAAATCTCCGCATAGCCATCTTCGACCTTTAATCGAAAATCCCCGGCGGTTCCATCCCAAAGGTTCCATTCGGCAGCTTCAGCGAACATTTCCGCCTGTTTTTTATCCTTTATTTCTCCACTCTTGATAATTTTCATCAGTTCTGTATTCATAAAAACCTCCTTACCAACAAACTTGTTTTCTGTTAACATTTCTTTTCTAATTATCGGTATGCAGCCCAAGCGACTACCCGGATATCTACAACAGTTTCGTTTCCCTCTATTTCTTCATCATCCTCGGTTTCAACAACGATTGCGTCGTCTTCCTCCCGCATGGAATCTGTATAGAACTTATACAGATTCTCGGACGAGTACGGATTCGTGTGAACTTCCTCGCTCCATACCTCTATATCATTTCCGAGCAACTCTGATATAGCATTTTCTATATCCTCCACAATCTTCTCGCCGCTTGCGGTTTTATCCCCGAACATTTCCCAAAGGGTATCAACAAGCCCGGAGACAAAAACACTTCCTTCGCTGTCTATGTAGCCATTTGCCTGATACTGCCCTTCTTCCTTGATCGCAACATAGTCTACAAACGGCTCTGCGGTATCTTCATCCCCGCGGTTAATATGCTCAACCCGGTATGCCTTATAGCGATCCGGATACGACTTGTCGTTCTCATTATTATCAAGACTTACCTCTGTTACTCCCGTGACCTCACAGGTACTACCCCATGCATCGCCCACCTCTGGAACCTCGCTAACGACCTCAAACTCCATAGATCTTGCAATATCCTCGTATTCATTATAACCAGTATACAATTATTTCTTCATAAAAACTCCCCTTTCGTTTCTTTATTATGTTTCTATTATACCCCCGTAGGGGGATAGTGTCAAGCAATCCTTGAGGGAAATTACGATTTTTCGCAATTCTTTCAGTCTAAAAAATCAGCCGCCCCACCAGGCCCGGTGAGGCGTGATCCAAAAAGGGAAACAAAACAAAAACCATCCGCAATGAGGGATAATGACCTTCGGACACCACCCAAACCTCAGTATCCCTCACACATGAGATATAATACCCCATGTGTTTTATGATTTCGTAAAAATAACGGCAAAAAAAATAGCACCGGGGGATTTCTCTCTCGATGCCATTTTTTTGATCCGCAGATTATTTGATACTATCCGCGAATTTTTTAAGAAACTTGAACATCTGGTTTCCCAGATTATCCAGACTCCCGGCGAGAAGGTTCTTGCCATACATGGATACAAAAGTATTCCAGTTGGCATTAACATCCCTCTCGGTTCCTATGAGAATAGAAATTACGAAGATTCCCATAGTCTGTGCCCGGCATACCGCTTTTTTTACAAGTTCTGTCGAGCAGCAAGGCGCTCCATCAGAAACTACGATAAGTAGTTTGTTTTTCTCCTTCCGTTGCGCCAGCACATCCGTTGCTAATGCGATCGAATATGCATCATTGTTTCCTCCATCTGGATAAGAGGAACAATGAAACGACCATGAATAATTTTTACTCCGGTCTGTGTCATTCCAAGACTTGATTATCTTGGAATTTTCGTGGCCCATCGTAGAGAAAGCCTGCATCCTCAAAGGAAACTTTAATTCCTTAAAGGTTTCCTCAAGCTCCGCAAGAACCTCCATCGCGGAGTTCTCGTTTTTTCCCTGCATGGAACCAGAGTCGTCCTTCAGGATCAGACAAGCGATGTCCGGGGAAACCTTTCTTCCATCCTGCCGATAGAAGTCCTGCTGTCCGGTAATGAACTTGCCGAGATTCTGTGAATCAACAAGTCCATATTTTACATCTCGCTTGTCCTTGACGGACTTTCTGTTGAAGATTGTGTCAATCTTCTTCGCGAGACGCTTGCCCTTTGCAACAAGGTCTGCAGGAGCCTTCTCCGAACGAGGCATTGTCCGGAAGTCCTGAACGGTAATAGAACCACCACCGAACTCTTTCGCAAGGCAGGTTATTTTCTCCTGCGAAAGTGGAAGCCCATCGTTTTCCACGATAGAACTTCTCTCCCACGAGGACGTATCCCGGTTTGCCCGTTCTACATCCCTACTATCCTCGATCTCTGCCTCTTCCTCAATTTCCCCGAGAGCTTCATCCACTCTCGAAGTAAAATCTTCCGGAGAAGGCAAATGATACTCGGACGTGCCTTCCTTCTTGGAATCTTTGCTGTCCGAAGACTCCTTGGAGTTCTCCTTGGAGTTTTCTTTGGAATCCTCGGAATCTTCAGATTTCTTAGAGTTCTCTTCAGACTCCCTAGCGGAGTTCTTAGAATCTCCGGATTTTGATTCCTTTGACTCCCCAGACACATCTTCCTTAGAATCCTCAGATTTCTCTCCGGAAGTTTCCGAACTCTTCTTATCTTCCGAATTACCTTCCGAAGATTTCTTTTCTGAAGATTTCTGAGAAGACTTGTTCTCCTTGGAAGAACTATCCTCCTTGGACGAATCATCAGAATCCTTGGAATCCGGACATCCAGAACCTCCGGATGGATCATTTTCCTCATCAAAGGAATCTGAAGCACCCTTGGAAATGTTATCTTCCTCGGATTTTTCAGAACTTTTATCCTCAGAAGAGTTCCCCAGAGAAGAAGAGTCCCCTTCGGAACTGGAGTCATTATTGCTCTCCGGCTGCTCCAAATCATCCGGACGATAATACATCGGAGCGTCCTTATCGTCTGCCCCTTCTGAATTATCTGCCTTCGGCGGATTCTTCCGGAGATCAACGATTAGGTCCGGCTTTTCGCCTTCCCCGGTGTTTTCTTCTCCGTTTTCTGCCGGAGGATCATCGTCCTTCAGAACAGATACAACCGGGCCGTTTCCAGAAGGTTTCCCCTCTTTCTTTGCCTGCCCCTTGTTGTTTCTCTCCTGCTCCGCAATTTCTTCCGCAAGTCTTCTCAAGTCCTGCTGAGAAAATTTCTCCGCCGAAGCAAGTCGGTTGTATTCCTCTTCGGTAATTCCGAAGATTCCTACATACCAAGGAGCAACTATTTTTGCGATTTTTCTTATCGCTTCGTAGCCATCCTTGATCTCCCCCGCCTGCACGAAGTCTGCGATCGGAGAAGCAAGTTTCATTGCCGTTTCAAACATCACAGTACCCTGTGGGTACTTTGCTTCGTACCCATTTGTTAAGATACCAAGCGTCGCAATGGTCAAAATGACATTCCGGAGATCGACAATCTCATGCGCCTTCTCCTGTACAGCTCCTTCCTTCCATTCGGAAAGCCTGTACCAATCCCGGTGCTTTTTTGCCCCGGGATAAATCCGGCAGAGAATGTTTTCGATTCTCCCATCCTCCACCGAGTTCATTAGGTCGTGGACTTGATCCACAACCTGTTTAATCAGGAGAAGCCCTCTTCCAGCCGCCTCCTTTTGAAACTCTTCGAGAATAATTTTCATACCCTCGCGGTATTCCTCATCGTCTGTGAAGAGGAAATGACTTACCTCATGGTAAGTCTTAAATTTGAGGATTTTCATTAAATCCTCTTTTGGAAGATTCTCCGCCTCGTCCTCCGTCAAGGATACGAGGATTTTGTCATCGCTATTGTACGACATATCCCCGATCCCAAGCTCCAAGGACACCTTGGAATTATGACCGAGGACGGTTCTAATATACCCTCCTGCAAGGGTATTCAAAATCTTTTTGACTCCAACCCGGAGCCAGTTTTTTACATTATTCAATTTATTATTAGGCTTCATATTAAAAAGTCCTCCTTTATGAAAAAAAAAAATACGCAGGAGGTTTTGAAGCTCCTGCGTTGGTTCTTAAGCGGTAAAATTACCGTTCTTATCTACGAGATTATCCAAGGCCTGTTCTAAGACCTCTCTTTCCTCGTAGTCAGACACGGTGTTAATTACTGCTTCTGTAACTGCGTCCTTCGCGGAATATCCTACTCCGATCAGACGCACAGCGGCTTCAAAACCTCTGATATTGAGGGAATCCGCAGAAATCGAATCCTCTCCTTCAAGGGAGAGGGTTTTAAAAGCTGCATATACAGCGTTCAGCTTGCCGATAATAATATCCGGCACGCCGTAATTTGCAGCTTCCCGCTCCAGAATCGGAGCGATGTTTTTAATTCGAGGCATCGCTATCAACGAAAATCGGCTCATAGTCGCCGTATTCTGCTGATTAAGTCCCGAGTATGCCCCGGTGGCGGGGTTCTGGGTAGCTCCGATAATTAAATTCTTCTTCGGAATCGGAACGTCCCCAAGCCCGGATACGAAAATATGATCCGAACTTTTGTCCGTTATCATATTAAAGACTCCGGACATAAGGTTTCCATCGGCAAGATTGAACTCGTCGAGGAGGAGTATCGTAAGATACCCATTGTTTGCCCTTTGCAGCGCCTCTACGACCGGGCCGTTCGTAAAGACAAGCTCCGGCGATTGCGACTTATCTAATGCTAACTGATAAGCCTTCGCCTTCTCGCTCCATTGTCCCGTCGCGCAGGCGGTAATCTTCGCCTGCAGGTTCTCCTCGGTAATACCCTGTTTCGTGGTATTGTCCGAAGAAAGATAGCCCATGAGGTCTGCGTAAGACATCCGCTCATGGCACTGTACCGGAACAATCTTGGCGTTAAGCAGGTCCGCCACATAATTCCATGCGACATCCTTACCTAACGATTTTTCTCCCTCTAAGATTGTCGAGTTTCCGGCTGCAATATTACTAAGCATCCGGTCAATAACCGACTTCTGCCCCTTCGGGAGAAGGTTCTTGTAAGGCTTTGGATGTCCCACAAAAGCCTCATCGGATGAAGTAATCATCCCAAGCACCGTCTTAAAGACGATGCTCCCCTCAGTAATGCCATGCTTCTTTAATTCGGAAATTAAATAATCATAGCGTTCATTACCGAGAACGGCTTTTACCCGATCCTTTTCTTCTTCCCCGACCTCTGCCACCAAAGCCGGGGTTGTCATTGCGTTTCCCTGAAACGTGGCAATAAGCCCCGTTCCTTTTGTTTTCTGAATCACTCCGAAGGTGTTACCCGCCTTCACATGTTCCAGAAGCTCGGCATAATTTTCATTGTCTGCCGGGACAATTTTGCCGAACGGTGTCTCCGAGCCGTCCAGCTTTTTCTCGTTTACAACGATCCGGGAATCCGAGCTCGTAGTAAACGTAACAGAAAGGATTTCTCCATCCTGAATCTTCTTTGTCACTTCCTTGAACAACGGCATAGTTGCCATTGTGAGGGAAGCAACATATCCCTCAATAATTTTTTTATTTTCCATTTTTTTATTTTCCTCCTTATAATATTTAATTTTCTCCCGTGCTTTCCCGGGGCTTAAGGGACTCATTTTCCCTCTATAAAAAATGGTTACATAAGTAGTAAGACGGATTTTTTCAGAAAAAAAGAGCAAAAAAAATAACCCTGCCGCAATATGCAGCAAGGTATATCGAGAAATTCTATTTCTCCGGGGGCTTTTCCGCTTCCAGCTCGTCCCATTTTCGGATGTTCCGGGCGACTAAGTACAGGAAAACCCCGATTATTACCCCGACTAAGCTCACAAGCCCGAGGCATAAAAACACATGATCGGTTACGACCGGGTTATCCGGAAGTCCGAAACGTTCCCCGATGGATAACGCAAGGAACAAAAGAGAGGGATGCAGGACGGTATCCGCCAGCACCGGGTATATATGTTCCTTGTGGATATAAATAAGAATCCCAAGGATAACAAGAAACATTGCTACGATAGCGGCAATAAAATACCACCGGGACAGCAACGCGAACGTTTCTAAAATCCTTGTATCCGTTTTTACCCCCTCTGTATTTTCCGTTCCGGAGAGCGCCGTGCGGTAAGCAAGCGGCGTATCGTAAACAAACATGGCCGAAATACCGGATATGTCACAGGTATAAGCAGCTAAAGACGACATTTTACTATCGGACAGATTATTTCCGTATTCCTCATTATAATCGGATATTAAAGCCTTTATTTTCGCCTTGCAGCCCTCCAGATCATACTCGTAGGAATCTGAATACCGAAAGAGTGCAAGCATCCGGTCTGTCATAACACCGGAAAGAAGATGGTATATTTTATCGTCCGTTAAAAAGCTCTTGGTTTCTTCCCTGCTCCACCCGGAGTCAGTAAAATTCCCAAAATATTCCTCATTTAACTCGACTCCGCGGACATATTTATTACACATGGATTTTAATGACCGTTTGGAAGTCGCAAGGGATAACGTGGAAAAAAGCAGCACCAAGGCAAAAAGAACCGTTGCTACTACTTGAAACACTCGGACATATAACGGATAATGATTCAAATTTTTCTCTTTTTTCTTCAAACCTGTTTCTCCTTAAATCTTAAAGATTCCGGGGCGGAAGTATATACCTACATTATCCGCATACCCTTTTACACTTTTTTTACCATGTCACACAAAGTTTTGTATGAGGTGGCTTTTACACCTTCATAAAGAGGCTCTAAACCTCATTGCTTTTGAAAATTTCGACTTATTCTCTTTTACGCCCTTGTAAAAACAGAAGGCATGAACCCTCTAAAGACTGCAAAGATATTTTTCCGCCTGTCTGTAAGCTTCCTCGTAAGTGTTCCACTTGATCACATCCCCGTCTCTTACTTCTGTCGAGCCTACTTTTGCGTAGTAGTGATTACCATATGGAAATTTTGTGATTTTGATATCGTTTTTCCTGTAGTCTGGAAAAATAAGCTTGTCGCTTTTTACAACCGCATATTCCTTAGCCTTTTTATAATATCCGTGATATCCGCCTGCGCGGTTTACGTAGATAGCCCCACATTCCCGGATTTCTTCCATCTGCTGTTCTGCTACCATTGCCTGGAAGTTGACAATCGACTGAAGGATTGTAAGGTTGCGATTATTTCCGTATCTTACAACCGCATCCGTAAGAGCTGCTTCTTCGAAGTGGGGACAGTGGGCGACACTGTTTCTATTCCATTCTTTTCCATAAAGATAGTTTTCAAATACATGTCCGTATCTTGCTGGGCTTGTTTCCTTGATATAATCGCATAATTCATCCACAGTGCTTAATTTCAGCCACCAGCCCTGATTATTTGTTCCTTTATCTTTTAATACAAAAGTAAACATATTTATTCCCCTCTTTTCTTTAATCTTCGTGGGGTTTCCTAAAACACGCCCAAAGGTCTTTGCTTAGAACAGTTTCCATGACAGCATCATCCTTCCTCAGAAAAAACGCAGCTTCGTCACGATTATCCTCGTTTTTTTCTTTCCATATGGATTTAACAACGTCGATTGCAGTCTGTATAGCCATATTCCATATGCGGCAACCAACATCTTCCACCACACTGTCTCCCAGAGGAGTATACTTTTCCTTCTCCAGAAGTTCCATAACCTCCGCTCGAAATTGCTCTATATTTACATTTTCTTCCATTGTCATTCTTCTTTCTTCCTTAATTTCTCTCAAACACGATATGTTCAGAAGCACTCCCAGACACCGATATTAAGAAAAGAATCCGCAGTAACTTCTTGCATCCACCGAAAATCCGCATCTTTTTCGCAATCATACACAGGCTTTTCTTTGCCTTTGGGTTTTTCCTCCTCGACGGATGGCGTATCTGAGAGCATCATATTTTCTCTTTTTTCTGACATTATTGTTTCCATCCTTCCTTTTTGCCGCCAGCCTTTACATACTCAATCGCTGTGCGGGAAGCCTCAATCCGTCCTCGGTTCACATCCTTGTTAACCCCATGAGTGGAATACCACTCCACTTCGCTCTCCAGCGCCCTCAAAACCTTATCCACATCAAAGGCGGTTGGTTGTGTGTCAACAATTCCGACCAACGCAGTCTGCAACACACAAGGATATTCGGAAGCTGTCAATATGTTCTTCAATTCATCCGCATCAATCAATCTCATTGCTTGCCCTCCTGTTCCATCGTCAAATCCAATTTCTGCTCACAGTTCGGGCAGTAGTTATTGCTTTGAATAATCTATCTCTCATCCTCATACATATACACTCCGTCCTCTTGATATATTTTTATATTATGATCTTCTTCACATTCCAAATCGCAATTAGTATGGAAATCGCAAGCGGTACAGCTTATGAAACCACATTCCATAGGGGACACATCGCTATTTTTGGAATTTTTAGACAATCTACCATTTAATTTGATTTGATAATCTTTAGAAAACTGCATTAAAACCGAGTATTCAAGTCTTGCACCACAAATAGGGCATTTATTTAATATCTTATCCATCTATCCCACCTACCTTTATAATCTCGATTGCTTTACTTATTGCTCTATTCCAGATGTATGTTTGTGTCATTTCTTTCCTTACCATCTCCCGTAATATCCTTTGTCATTCAGCCTTTTCATTAAAGCCTGCAACCGTCTGTATTCGTTAACTATATCTTTTGCCAGACGGGTTTTATTTTGTAATCCTAATTCGGAATATTTGGGTTTTGGTGGGAAGGTTGCATAACACGGCATTTTCTTTCCATTAGATGTTTCTCTGAGAAACCGTTGTGCTTCTTCATACTCTTCTGCGGTTGCAGTTTCCTCTTTATATAAACTAATCTGATATGACACTTCATCTGCCAAAAACTGCATGTCCGATCTTCCATCTCTTTCACTCTCCGGATAATTAGATATGCTTTCTTCCAGATCAAGTGATCTCACTGTATTGAGTTCTCTTATTACTACCTTGTCAGTTATTTTCATTCGAACGACTCCTTTCTTCAATCATCCGTGCCTCTGCACAATCTTATCTGATCTATTCCAAAATCAATGATTTTTCATTCACTATTTTTCTTTTAAAAACCTTTTATAGTCATTGTCTCCCAAACAAAATAATTT
>ERZ857969.634-NODE-634-length-57242-cov-9.416336_pt1 | contig 57242 bp, 69 predicted proteins | sample MGYA00519864_ERZ857969 | MGnify/ENA primary metagenome ERZ857969 (study PRJEB31778, sample SAMEA3449382) | human gut metagenome | biome: human gut; feature: human-associated habitat; material: faeces | place: United Kingdom | collected 2010/2012 ...
TGGTAAAATAAACACGAAAAGCCCCGTATTCCTTGATTTTTCAAGGGTACGGGGCTTTTTTGTTACTAATTTGTTATTAGTTCAATGTTCAAACGCAGTTCTTCAATATTTTTATGGGTGTAAACCCGTTCACCTGTTCCTTTGGATTTATGCCCCATGAGCCTATCAATACAAACCTTATTCGCCCCGGCTGAATCAAGCCGTGATCTGAATGTATGGCGGCACTCATGCGGGGTATGTTCCATTTCCAGCTTATCCATTACAGCCGCCCAAAATTCCCTGTATTGGGTTTGGTTCAGCTTCTTCCCGTTGTACTCAAACAGATAACCGCTTTTTGATTGTTCAACACGCTTTTGAACTATGTGTTGAATTTTTGAATGGATTGGAACGATACGGTTTTTTCCGGCTGCTGTTTTCGTTCCCCCGGTCATGGTTTGGGCGTTCAAGTCAATGTTCGCTGTTTTCAATTCAATCATTTCCGAAATTCTGAACCCGGTATAAAGGAAGAACAAAACAGAATCAACCCATTCCAATTTTTCATTTTCCCAAAGGCGGGTTACTTCTTCATCCGTGAAAACTTCCTTTGTTGTTTCCGGTATCGGTTCAGAAGTGAGAAGATCGGAATTGCATTTCGTGATTATATCAAGTTCCATTGCGAAACGGTCAAGATGCCCCCAAAGGTTTTTGATTGCCCCTTGTGTGGAATATCCCTTTCCGCATGAATCAATGCAATCTTGCATTTGATATGATTTAATTGCTTTATATCGCAGCTTCACCAATTTTGAACAATGCTTATATGCAGATTTCAAAGAACTACGGTTTGAATCCCCTAATTTCACAGCCCGTTTTTCAAGCCATAAATCATAGAGTTCTTGCAGCGTGATTTTATCCGTTTCAATATCCCACGGATCATTATTGTATTGTGCAAGCATAATCAAACCTTCTTCCCGTGTTGCAGCGTAACCAATGGGCTTCTGTTTCCCTGAATTACCTTCCTTCACAATCCACGGTTTACGCCTGTTCCCTGAAAGTTTGGTTACAGTTCCATAGCCATTTGGATTTTTCATTTTTCACCGCCTATCTTGAAATTTTCACATTTTGGCGGTATAATATAAGTTGACCGCCTTAAATCACTTCATCCTGATTTGTGGTCGATACCGAACCCCTGATTGTTGCAGCAATCGGGGGTTCATTTTTTTTTTTCACAATGAATAATTCGTTTCCCCGTTCAAAGTCATGTGCTGAAATTCAATGAACTTTCCGTATTCAGCAGCAGTACCCCAAAACGCAAGGCGTTTTTCTTCACCGTTCTTTGAAATGTAATCAACCACCAAATAATACTTCTTAATTCCTTTTGCTTTGGAAGTGTTTTCAGCTTCCCCGTGATAGTGAAGCATATAGTTTTCTTCTTCCATAGCTGAAAAGGCTTTGATTTGCGATACCGGAAGTGTAACAGTTGTTTCCGGTTTAATGCGGGTAATAACAAGGGCTTCACCCGTCAATTCGATTCTGCAAGGGTAATCTTTGGCGAAATCCAAACCTTCATAATGTTGCACCGGAATTCCCGGCAGCTTCTTTTTTCCGAACATAGCAAATTCCTTTCTAAATTTTGAAATTAACTTTTCAAGGTTCAAGTGGTTCAAGTTCAATTTCTGTTTTCTATTACTTTTTATTTTCTGAAATCACCGTAAATTACAGTTGATGAAATTTCAAATTCTAAAAAATAGGAATAGAACTTGAACCAACTTGAACCGCCGTTGATTTATCAGGGTTTTTATCTTGAACCGAAATCCTGAACCACCTTGAACCTATCGTGAACCGAAATCCACAAAAATTATATTGCCTTCCCGTTTGATAATTCTTTTTTGATAGCGTATTTATCCGCTTTCAGCATTTCTTCCATTCTTCCGATTGCCCGCCCCTGATCCAAAGTATCAAGTTGAAGGAAAAGGGTTACGGCTTGGAAGGCTTCTTTTCCGTAACATTTTTCAAACAGTTCACAGGCAGCAGCTTCATTTTTAAGCTGCTGTTCTATTTTATGCAGTTCATCTTTTCCGGGCGGTACATTATACCCCATAAGCCAAACTTCATTGACATTCAGAGCCAAACCCAAAATTGACAGTTTATCTTGCCCCGGCTGTACCTTTCCTGAAATGTATTGGCTTAAATCGTTCTTTGCTAATTTTACACCGTACTTTTCGCAGAATGGTTTGCAGGCTTCCAAAATATCAACCTGTTTCAACCCTCTTTCGTTCATTATTTGTTTGAGCCTATCGGCGGTGGTTAGTTCTTTCAAGGTGTTCACTTCCTTTCCTTTTTGGATTGTACCCTTATTATAAAGCATTTTGAAGAAAAGTTCAAGGGGGTAATGAAAAAAAGTTCAAAATTTTTGAAAAAACCTATTGACAAGTTCAAATGTCGGTGCTATAATGAATACAAGTTCAAAGGAATTGAACCAAACAACAAGCCGCTGCAACGGCGTTGAAAGGATGAAGTGATTATGAAAAATAACGGTTTTACTATCAGGTGTGGTTGCCACACTTACATTACCCTTGAATTTGATGGGAAGTTCGTTTTCTGTTTGGATAACGATATGATGTATGCGGAAGAAATGATCCACAGAATCGAAAAAAGAACACAGATGAATTTTCAGGATATTCCGATTAAGGGTTGTAGTAAAGATGATTTTCAAGGGTTACGGTTTTTCAACGGTGGCTGGAAGCGTGATTTTTGGGCTGAATTCCCTGATAAAAAAGAAGTTGAAAGCTATATGAAGTTGAAAAGCGGTCATGTTGAAAGAAAGGCGGTATAAGAAATGAAAGAACAAAGTTTGAAACCCGTAATTGAAAAACTTGAAGATTTATTTTCAAAGTTCAATGAAAAGTTCTATAACAATGAACTTGAAAAACCGATTATCACAGTAAGCCCGGACACAACAAAGGGTGCTTATGGTTGGTGTACCGCTTGGAAGGCGTGGAGTACACAGGAAAAGGTAACTGACTTTTCCAAAATGAAACCGGAAGATATTGAAGCCATGAAGAAAGAAGGCTTCTATGAAATCAATATTTGTGCTGAATATCTTTCCCGCCCGTTTGATAAGGTTGCTGAAACACTTCTTCACGAAATGGTTCACCTTTACAATTTGCAGGTTGGGGTTCAGGACACAAGCCGGGGCGGTACTTATCACAATAAGAAATACAAAGAAGCTGCTGAAAAGCACGGTTTGACCGTTGAAAATGATGCAAAATACGGCTGGACTAAAACAAGCCTGAATGATGAAGCACAAGCCTTTGTTGATAGCTTACAGGATAAGAAATTCCAGCTTTTCAGAAAGAGCCTTCCGAAATTGCCCGGTGCGGCGAAAACTAAACAGAGTACCCGCAAATATGTTTGCCCGGTGTGCGGCTGCATTATTAGAGCAACAAAGGAAGTCAATGTAATTTGTGGTGATTGTCAGGTAGCATTTGAGGAAGAAGCCTAAACAGCTTCTTCCCCTACCAAAAGAAAGGATGGGTGAAATAGTTGAAAATTATTGCTGCTAAAGTTGAAGAAATCCTTGAATTTTCAAAAGAAAGTGATGCAGATGATTTCTGTAACATGATGAAGAAGGTGGATAAAAATTTTGAACTTCTTGATTATGATAATTACGGTAGGGACAAATATCGGATAAGAATTGTTCGTTCTCATGGTAATTGTAAAATGTTAGTCAGTTCTTGGAGTATTGACAACGATCCGGAAATTTAAGAAAGGGGTGAAATAATGGCTTACGATTATGCAAAGCTGAACGGAAGAATTATTGAAAAATGCGGTACACAGGCTGTTTTTGCTGAAAGAATGGGGCTTTCTGAAAGAACTGTTTCTTTGAAGCTGAATAACAAGGTTGCTTGGAAGCAGCCTGAAATGCAGAAAGCAGCGGGAATTTTGGAATTCCCTGAAACCGAAATTCAGGCTTATTTTTTTACAATGAAAGTTCAAAGTAATTGAACTATTATAGAAAGGCGGTGAACAGTATGAAGAAAGTTATTGCGGCGTGTATTGACCGAATACTTGAATTCGATACCCAACAGGAAGCGGCGAACTACCTTGAAGGGTTGAGAGCAAAGAAAACTGAATTCCGAATTGTCAACCGTGAGGAAGTCAACGGGAAGTACAGGATCAGGATTCAGGAACGCTACAACAAAAGCCCAATGATTGATTAAAAGAAAGGATGAAGTGAACATGAATTTTGCAGAAAAATTGAAAAACCTGATGAAAGAATTGGATATTTCGCAATCCAAACTTTCAGACCTTACCGGAATTGGTAAATCTTCTATTAGTCAGTATCTTTCCGGGAAGAACGAACCTTCCGATTCCCGCAAAAAGGAAATCGCCCTTGCTTTGGGTGTTCAGGAAGATTACTTCAAGCAGTTTGAAGCCGCTGCAACGATTTCAAGAAATGCTTGTGTGAATGTACCCGTTCCCCTTGCAGCTAAATTGATGGGGAAATCCAAAGAATGGATCATGCAGGGTTTGCGTGATGGTGTTTTCCCGTGGGGTTACGGTGTGAAGTTGAAGAATTGGAGTTACTTTATTTCTTCCGTTAAGTTCACCGAATACACCGGAATACAAGTTCCCTTGAATGAAGTTCAGGCGAATTAGGGGGTTCGATATGCGTAAGAAAACAAAAAAAAACATATTGGAAAACGGGGCTTGTGGATGCCCTATCCCATACGAACACATACACCGAATTTCCGAAATGGTGAAAACTAAATACCATTTTTCAGCCCCGGAATTTTGGATGTGGAAAATGTTTCAATTTGGCTATGCCTACGGAAAAGGGCGTAAATAAGCGAAAGTGAGGATATACAAAATGAGCGAAACAGGAGTTGTAAAAGGGTTCAAGGTGTTCAATCCTGATTGGACTTGTAACCCAAACGGAAAGCCGTTTCAGTATGAGGTAGGCGGCATTTATGAAGAAGATGTGAAACCTATGGTTTGTGATCGTGGCTTCCATTTTTGCGAAAAGGCGGCTGATTGCTTCAATTACTATCAGTTCAACCCTGATAACAAGGTTGCGGAAGTGATTGCGTTGGGTGAAGTCGATTCTGACGGTAAGAAATCTTGTACCAACAAAATTCAGATCGTGCGTGAAATCCCGTGGCAAGAACTTCTTGAAATCGTGAATACGGGAAAGGGTTGCACCGGACTTTGCAACAGCGGCAATCGGAACAGCGGCGATTGGAACAAAACAAACTTTTCCAACGGTTGTTTTAATACTGTTGAACCGAAAATTCACCTGTTCAATAAGCCTTCTGAATGGACTTACCGTGATTGGCTGAATAGTGAAGCCCGTTACCTTCTGAATCAGATCCCCGGTGATGTGCTTGAATGCATTTGGCTTGAAAATATGACGGATGAAGAAAAGGCAGCCCACCCGGAAGCCGAAACAACGGGCGGTTATCTGAAAGTATTGGATAATTCCGAATGTGCGGTTATTTGGTGGCGTGGTTTGTCTGACCGTCAGAAGAACATTATTGCAGCAATTCCCAACTTCGATAAGGCGATTTTCAAAGAGATTACCGGAATTGATGTTGATGCAGATTAAGGGGGTGTTTGCTTATGCAGCTATTCCCCCACCAACAGAAAGCGTTGGATGAAACCAAACAATTCAACCGTGTTGCTTATTACCTTGATATGGGTTTAGGAAAAACCTTTGTAGGATCAGAAAAAGCGGATTCCTTCCCTGAAAAAATTGTGTTGGTTTGTCAGAAATCAAAAATTGATGATTGGATTGAACATTTTCAGAAGTATTACAATTACACGGTTTTTGACCTGACGAACAAAAAGCACCTTGAAGAATTCAGCGGTACGGTTGGTAAATGTATCGGGGTTATTAACTATGATTTGATATTCAGGCGTTCATATTTCGCCCATATCGGCGGGTTTACCCTGATGCTTGATGAAAGTTCCATGATACAAAATGAAGCCGCCAAACGGTCAAAATTTATCCTGAAAATGCAGCCTGAAAATGTGATCCTGTTATCCGGTACACCAACAGCCGGGAAGTATGAAAAACTTTGGTCGCAGCTTCACTTGTTAGGCTGGAGTATCAGCAAAGACCTGTTTTATAAGCAGTATGTTGAAATTGAATGGATTGAAGATGAAAACAGCGGCTTCCGAATTCCCCATATCACGGGGTACAAGAATGTTGACCGTTTGAAAAAGAAGCTGGAAGAACACGGGGCAATCTTTATGAAGTCGGAAGAAGTTTTCGATTTGCCGGAACAGGTGATTGTTCCCGTACATTCCAAAACCACCAAAGAATACCGGAAGTTCATGCGAAATTGCGTGATTACGATTGATGAACGGGAATTCATAGGCGATACCATTCTATCAAAACGAATTTACGCCCGCATGATGTGCAGCTACTTGAACCCGGAAAGGGTTGCAGCCTTTAAGGATTTGGTGCAATCCACGGAAGATAGGTTGATTGTGTTTTACAACTTCAATGAAGAATTGAACACTATGAAAGCCGCCCTTTCGGAATTGGAAAGACCGTTTTCAATCGTGAACGGTGAAACCAAAGATTTAACCGCCTATGAAGAACACGGGGATTCGATAACCTTTGTTCAGTATCAAGCCGGGGCTATGGGTTTGAACTTACAGAAGGCAAACAAAATCATTTATTTTTCCCTGACAGATAGAAGTGAATTGTTTGAACAGAGCAAAAAGAGAATTCACAGAATCGGACAGGAAAAACGGTGCTTTTACTACCTTATGTTATGCCCCGGAACGGTTGAAGAAGATATTCTTCACACTTTGGAATTAAGGAGAGATTACACGGATGAATTATTCAAGAAATATCAAGAAAACTTCGATTGCTAAAAGAATTCTGATTTCGTGGTTGATCGTTGCAATTATCTTTTCCCTTGTGGGTTTTCTGATAGGTTCGCTTACTTCACATGGTTCAGATAAAGCAACAGAACCGGAAGCAGAAACGGAAACTGAAATCCTGATTTACGGTCAGTATGACGGAAGAATTTTCAACGGTGAAATGTCTATGGATTGGGGCGGTGATTTGAATTTCGTTCCCCTTGATGTTCCTATGGATGAAGATTTACAGGAATTCATTTTCTACTTGTCGGCGGGGTACAACATAGATTTTACCCTTGTAATGGCAATGATCCAACAGGAAAGCGGCTTTCAGGCTGATGTGATAAGCGGTTCAAATGATTACGGATTGATGCAGATCAACAAAATCAATCACCCGTACATAACAGAAACGCTTGGAATTACAGATTTCCTTGAACCCTATAACAATGTTCGTTCAGGAATGTTCATTTTGCGAAAACTTTTTGAAAAGTATGAAACACCTGAAAAGGCATTGATGGCTTACAACATGGGCGAAACCGGGGCTTCCCGTTTGTGGGAACAAGGAATTTTTGAAACTAACTATTCAAAAAAAGTGCTGCAATATCAGCAGCAGTTCATTGAAGAATTAGAAAGGAGTTCAAACAATGATTAAGTGTAAACAGGCAATGGAAAATTCCGCTTGCGGCAAAGTGTGCTGCTGTTTGGAATGTGAGGAAAAGGACACTTGCAAGGATGTGTGTTCCGAATTATCGGCTGATTGTGAAGATGCTTTCACAGAGGAAACCGCCCTTGCAACCATGCAGACAGAAGCGGCGGCGGTAATTACAGCAATCGCAAACCTTTCCGTTCAGAAGAAACAGATTGAAGAACAGGAAAAGAACATGAAAGAGCAGTTGAAGGCTGCAATGGAAAAATACGGTATCAAAGCCTTTGAAAATGAGGTTGTGAAGTTTACCTATGTTGCCCCTACTGTTGAAAACAGAATTGACAGCAAAGCCCTGAAAAATGATTTGCCTGATGTTGCTGCAAAGTACACAAAGCAGAACCCAAAGGCTGGATATGTCAAGATCACGGTGAAGTGATATGGCAGAAGAAAAGTTATTTGAAGGGCAAATTAAGAAGTATTTTCATTCAATCGGCATTTATCCGGCTGGCTATCCAACAGACCGGATGAAGGTTGAAATGGTCGGATGGTACACCAAAATTTGGGGCGGCGGCTATCAGAAATCTGGTATTCCTGACATTTTATGTTGTGTGAATGGTGTGATGATGGCGGTTGAAGTAAAGGCTTCCAACGGCAGACCTTCCGAATTGCAAAAACTGAATATCAGCCGGATCAATAAATCAGGCGGTATTGGGGTGTTTCTCTACCCGGAAGGGTTTGAAGAATTCAAAAAACTATTGGAAGGGGTGATAAATTGCGATATTCACATTCAAGCGTTGATTGCTTTGAAAAGTGCAAATTCAAGTACAAAATGCGATATGTGGACAGGGTAAGCACCGATTCCGCAACCGAACCGGATAACGCCTTGATTTTGGGGCAAGCGGTTCATACCGGAATTGAAAAAGACCTTGAAGCAGCACTTCACGAATACGCTTTCAGTTATCCAATCATTACGGATGAACACATAAACGAAATGATGAAGCTGGAAGTTGTGATCCCGTTGGCAAAGGCTGCTATTCCACCGGGCGGGCAATTTGAAGTTGAAATCAAAGATGATGATTTCCACGGCTTCATTGATTACCTTGCACCCGCAACGATATTTGAACGGGGCGTTGAACTTCCCGATACTTACGATTTGTACGATTTCAAGTATTCAAACAATGTATCAGGCTATAAGAAATCGGGGCAGCTTCACGAATACAAGTATTTCTTTGAACGCAACAACCCCGGAAAACGAATACGGAATATGTACTTTGTGTTCATTCCCAAAGTTACGATCCGGCAGAAGAAAACGGAAACCTTACAGGATTTCAGGCAGCGATTGAAAGCTGAACTTGCAAAGGTGGAAGTGAAAATTGTTCAAATTGATTTTGATTACAACAAAGTAATTGAATTCATGTTTGGAATTAAAGCGGCGAATGAGGAAACAGAGTTCCCGCAAGAAAAAAGTTACTTATGCAGATATTGCGAATTTCAAGAATTTTGTGAGAAAGGATGGAACTATTTTATGAAGTTACCTGAAAACAAGAGAAGAAACATTGAAGCCGTTGAAAAGCGTGTGATTTGGATTTATGGTGTTCCGTTTTGCGGAAAAACCACCTTTGCAAACGCCTTTCCTGATCCGCTGATGCTGAATACGGATGGAAATATCAAGTTCGTTGATGCACCGTTCATTCATATCAAGGATGAAGTGAAGGTTGAAGGCAGACAGACCAAAAGAACCCTTGCGTGGGAAGTGTTCAAGGATGTTATTTCCGAACTTGAAAAGAAGGATAACGATTTTAAGACAATCGTTGTTGACCTTTTGGAAGATTTGTATGAGCATTGCCGCCTGTATATGTATCAGCAGATGGGTATTTCCCATGAATCGGATGATTCTTTCCGTGCGTGGGATAAGGTAAGGGGCGAATTCCTGAATACGCTGAAACGCCTGATGAACCTGAATTATGAAAACATTATCCTGATTTCCCATGAGGACACAAGCAAGGATATTACCCGTAAGGGCGGCGATAAGATCACTTCTATCAAACCGAACTTACAGGAAAAGGTTGCAAATAAGGTTGCCGGAATGGTTGATGTTGTTGCCCGTATCGTTGCGGATGGTGATGTTAGAACCTTCAATTTCAAGAGCAATGAAGTTATTTTCGGCGGCGGTAGATTGAAGGTAAACGCAAAAGATATTCCGCTTGATGTAACCGCCCTGTTCGCTGTTTATGATGAAGCGAATAAGAACGCAGCTTCCGGGGTAACGGCAGCACCCGCAGCAAGTACCGGAAGAAGCGGCAGAGGTAGAAAGAAGGAAGAAACCCCTACCACACCCGCAGATAAGCCGCAGGACAGCCCCGAACAGGAACAGGCGGTAAACAATACCCCTGATGAAGAAACCCCGCAGGAAGCCGCAGAAGCGGCGGCAGAAACAACCGCTGAACCTGATGCAGCACCGGAAGAAACTGCTTCCAATGATGAAGGTGCAATGAATCCCCCTGAAACCCCGGCAGAGGAAGAAAAGCCCCGCCGTAAGCGTAAAGCAAGAGAATAAGAAAGGTAGGTAAAACACTATGAACAATCCGTTTGGGCTTCCTGATGAAGTAATGACCGCTATTGTTACGGCTGTACTGAATCAGCAGACACAGGCAACGAAATCCAGCAAGCCGGAAAATCCCTTCAATATTGATCCGGCTGCAATGGCAAAGAAATCCGCTTCTACTGCAAAGCAGCTTTATGATGCTTATGTGGAAGCAGGGTTCACACAGGAACAGGCTTTTGAATTGGTTAAGGGTATCTTGACCGCAAGAAAACACTAATAAAATTGAAAGGTTAAATAAGGTGAAATATTATGGCTAACATTTGGGATGAATTCGATAAGGCGATTGACACGGAAGGTTTGCAGAAGGATGTTGCAGAAGCAGCAGAAAACGGCGGCAGAAGGGAAGTTCCCCATGATACTTATGAAGTAGCAATTAACAAGCTGGAACTTACGAAATCCAAAAAGGGCGATCCTATGGTTACTTGCTGGATGAAGATTGTTGAAGGCGAATACAAGGGCAGCTTGATCTTTATGAATCAGGTTGTAACACAGGGCTTTCAGATTCACATTGCAAACGAATTCCTTCGTGCGTTGGTTGCTGAAATGGATGAACCTATTGAGGTTGATTTCAAGACTTACAATCAGTACGGCAATATGATTATGGATATTGCAGAAGCGGTTGATAACAGCTTTGAATACAAGGTTCGTTACTACGATAACAAGGGTTATAACGCCTTTGAGATTGAAGAAGTTTATGTGTTAGAAGATTAAGCTGCAAGGGTAGCACCGGGGGATTCTTCCCCCGGATGCACCCGATTTGAAAGGGGTGAATGAATTGTTATTTTATGACTTTGAGGTTTTCAAGTATGATTGGCTGGTTGTAGTTATGGATATGACCGCAAAGAAAACCCATGTAATAATCAATTCACCGGAAGAACTTGAAGCCTTATATAAGGCGAACCAAAAAGAAATTTGGTGCGGGTTCAATAGCCGCCATTACGATCAATACATATTGAAAGCGATTCTTTGCGGCTTCGATCCAAAGAAAGTGAATGATTATATCATTGTAAAAGGAAACCCCGGTTGGAAGTTCAGCAGCCTTTTCAGACAATTCCCGCTTTATAACTACGATGTAATGCTTGGAACAGATAGGGGCTTGAAATCCTTTGAGGGGTTCATGGGAAACGATATAAAGGAAAGTTCAGTTCCCTTCGATATTGACCGCAAATTGACGGATGCGGAAATTGCGGAAACCGTCAAATACTGTAAGCATGATGTTGAAAATACAATTCAGGTATTCTTGAAGCGTGTGGAAGAATTCAATACCATGTTGTACTTCATTAAACACTTTGAACTTCCCTTTGATTACATTTCCAAAACCAAAGCCCAACTTGCAGCCGAAATATTAGGCGGCAACCGTAAAGGGGAAGAATTTGATGATGAATTTGATTTTCCAATTTTGGAATGTTTGGATTTGAAAAAGTATCGGCACATTGCCGATTGGTATAGAAATCCCGAAAACCACGATTATTCAAAGAAGCAGGGTGATGAAGTTGTTGCGGGTGTTCCCCATGTGTTCGCTTGGGGCGGCGGTCATGGTGCAAGGGCAAAATTCCACGCTTCCGGCGTGTTCATCATTATTGATGTTACCGCTTACTACCCTTCTTTGCAGAAAAAATACAAATTTGGTTATAGGGTTATGAACCACCCTGAAAACTTTGAGTTCATCCACGATAGCAATATTGAATTCAAGCGTAAGGGTGATAAGAAAGCAAGACAGCCCTTCAAAATTATGGATAACGCTATTTCCGGTCAGATGAAGCAGCGTTCTTCCGCTTTGTATGATCCAATGAGTAACAACAGCATTTGCATTAACGGTCAGTTGCTTTTGCTGGATTTGGTTGAACACATTGAACCGTATTGTGAACTTATTCAGAACAATACTGACGGTATCATTGTAAAGCTGAAAGATTACGAAAGGGATTTTGATAAGCTGGATGATATTGTTTACGAATGGGAACAGCGAACCGGAATGAAAATGGATTTTGATACCTTCATAGGTGATATATACCAAAAGGATGTGAACAATTACCTTCTGATTGATAGGGAAACCGGGGCAATCAAGGCAAAGGGCGGCTATGTTATGAAGCTGAACGATTTAAGCTATGATTTGCCGATTATCAATAAAGCGTTGGTTGATTACATGATTAAGGGTATTCCGGTTGAAAGGACTATAAACGAATGTTATGAATTGCGGGAATTTCAGCTTGTTTCCAAAATCAGCAACAAATACAGCCATATCATGTACGGCAGCAAGCCCATAAAGGAAAAGTGTATCAGGATTTTTGCTTCAAAGTATGATTCTGATCCGGGTGTGAAAAAGGTGAAGGTTGCAACCGGAAGGCTTGAAAAGCTGACAAATTCCCCGGAACATTGCTTCATTTTCAATGATGATGTGAAGGGCGTGAAAGTTCCTGATAAGTTAGATAAGCAATGGTATATCAAGTTTGCAAAGAAAAGATTAGCAGATTTCGGGGTGATGTGATGGATGATTTGAAAATTATTTACAATGACGGACACGGGAAAATGCTGATTCATATGGATTTTTTCTTCCCGTGTAGTCAAGAGAAATTCAAAAAGCTGCTGAAAATCATTGATCTTGATTGGCAGCACAAAGAACAGCATATTGAAAATTTGAAAGTTCACTTTCAAAAGAGAATTGCCGATTTAACCGAATTACGGAAGCAGAACGGCAAGATATATTTTAACAACAAACAGAAGGCGGCTGATACCCAACAACTGATTGACAGCCGCAAGCACCCTAACGGCTTACCCGTTTCAAAGGATGAATTGAAACAGGCACGGGTTGACTTGAAGGAATACAAGGCAGCAGCGAAAAAAGCCCTTTCGGATGCTAATCAGAATTTGAAATTCAAACAGCGGTTTGAGAAATATTTAGAACTTTTGTAAAGGGGTGATTTGGATTGTTCTTCAAAGGTTATGTTGAAACCAAAGATAAGAAGTGCATTGAAAAATTCAAAAATAGAACGGATTTCAAGACCTTTGAACAGGTTCAATCACTACCTGAATTTGCGGGTATTTTGGCAACAGATACAATTTTGGTAGATATTGATGATTCTGAAAGTTCTGAATTACTGTTCAAAGTGGTTAAGGAATACAGCCTTTGTTGTAGGGTTTATAAAACAAGCAGGGGCAAGCATTTCTTATTCAAGAACAGCGGCGTACCAACTAACAAAACAGGCTGCAAACTTGCGATAGGTGTAACCGCTGATATAAAGATAGGAACACGCAGTTCTTATGAAGTGTTAAAGTACGGCGGTAAAATGCGTGAAATCCTGTATGATACCGCCGAAAATGAGGAAGCCCAACCCCTTCCCCGTTGGCTTCATCCGGTTAAATCCAACATGGAGTTCCTGAACATGGATGCTGGGGATGGGCGAAATCAAAGCCTGTTCAATTACATTCTGACATTGCAAAGCAATGATTTCACGGTGGAAGAAGCCCGTGAAACTATCAGAATTATCAATAAATTTGTGCTGAAAGTTCCGCTTGCAGATGATGAAATTGAAACGATCCTTCGGGATGATGCTTTCAAAAAGCCCGTTTTCTTCATGGGTTCAACTTTCCTTTTTGATAAGTTCGCAACCTACATAAAGAATAACAGCCACATTATCAAGATCAACAATCAGCTTCATTTATACCGTGATGGAATTTATGTTTCCGGTCAGGAAGCTATTGAATCCGTAATGATTCAGCACATTCCGCAACTGAACAGGGCGAAAAGAACGGAAGTTCTTGCATACCTGAACATTATGATTCAGGAAAACACAAAGCCGGAAGATGCAAACCTGATTGCTTTTGAAAACGGTTTGTATGATATAACGGATGATTCCTTTGTTGAATTCACCCCGGAACATATCATTACCAACAAAATCAGGTGGCGTTACAATCCGCAAGCCTATTCAAAATTGGCTGATGATACCTTGAACAAGATTTCCTGTAATGATCCGCAAATTAGGGCGTTGCTGGAAGAAGCGATTGGGTATTGTTTTTACCGCCGCAACGAATTAGGTAAAGCCTTCATTCTGACGGGCGATAAATCCAACGGTAAAAGTACATTTCTTTCAATGGTTCAATGCCTGTTAGGTGATGAAAACATTGCTTCCCTTGACCTGAAAGAATTGGGCGATAGGTTCAAAACGGCTGAATTGTTCGGTAAGCTGGCAAATGTGGGTGATGATATTGGTGATGAATTCATTGCCAATGCTGCAATTTTTAAGAAGCTGGTTACAGGTGATAGAGTATCAGCGGAACGCAAAGGACAAAACCCCTTTGAATTCAACAATTATTCAAAGTTCCTGTTTTCCGCAAATAATATTCCCCGTATCAAAGATAAAACGGGTGCGGTGCAGCGGCGTTTGATTATCATTCCGTTTGATGCAACCTTTTCTGCTTCTGATCCTGATTACAACCCTTATATCAAGCACCTTCTGAAAACAGAAGAAGTAATGCAATACCTGATAAATTTAGGTATTCAGGGCTTGAAGCGTGTTCTTCTGAATCGTGCGTTCACAAGTTCAACCAAAGTTCAAAAAGAACTTGATGAATATGAAGAACAGAACAACCCTATTTTGGGGTTCTTCCGGGAATGTGAAGATGAAGAATTCCCGATTGAAAACGAACCAACGAATAAGGTTTACAAGCGTTATCAGGAATATTGCCTTGCGAATAGCTTACAGGCAATGAGTAACATTGAATTTTCAAAGCAAGTGAACCGAATTTTGAATTTCAAGATTGTTGATAAGAAAATTAACGGTAAGAAGTTCAGAATTTTTGTTCGTGCTGATTAAGAAAGGTGATTAAGCAAATGGCAAGATACTTCAAAATAGTTGAAATTGATTCCGATACCTTTATCAATGCTACGGGTGAAGATTTGGATTGTTGCCAACTGACAGTTCCGGCAACTGATGCCGTTTATGTAGCGGTTGATGATGAAGAATATGAAATTTCCGTATCTATGGATACATTTGATGATTTGAATTAGTAAGAAAGGGGTGAACACTTTGAATGAACAGAGAGAGAGAGATCAGAAAGTAAGGATTGGACAGGCAATCAAAACAGTATTTATACAACTTTGGGTGCTTCCAATCATACAGACAAAGAAAGGCAGCAGCACGATTATTACGCAACCGAACCGAAAGCTATGGAATTGCTGCTTGCAGAAGAACAGTTTTCCCCGGTCATTTGGGAATGTGCTTGCGGTGAAGGGCATTTATCCAAAGTGCTTGAAGAACACGGTTTTGAGGTTATCAGCACAGATTTGATTTACCGGGGGTTCGGTGATGATGAACCTTTGGACTTCCTGAAAGATACTTTGGAAGATTTTGAAGGTGATATTATCACAAACCCGCCTTACAAATATGCACTTGAATTCGTTCAGCGGGCGTTGGATAGTGTGCAGCCGGGAAGAAAAGTTGCAATGTTCTTGAAATTGCAGTTCCTTGAAGGTAAGAGTCGGAAAGCCTTCTTTATGGAAAACCCGCCTAAAACCGTTTATGTCAGTTCTTCCCGCCTGATTTGTGCAATGAACGGTGAATTCTCAAAATATCCTTCAAGTGCGGTTGCGTATGCGTGGTTTGTTTGGGAAAAGGGTTTTACAGGTGATCCGGTTATAAAATGGATAAATTAGGGGGTAAAGATGAACAGGAACAACCCATATTACAATAGTGAAGGTTATCCCGATCCTACGGCTTACGCCGGAACAAAGGAAATCATAAGGGAAGAAACCGAAACAGAAAAGAAAGCCTTTGAATTGATAAAGGTATTGAAGTTCATTATTCGTTTAAGCGGCTTTGAACTTATTGAACGAATTAAAATCAAAGATACGAAATCAGGAAGGGAGTTCAGATAATGGAAGATAAATGTGTTATGTGCGGTGCAGTTATCCCGGAAGGAAGAATGATTTGCCCGCATTGTGAAGATAAGCCCAACGGTAAATTCACCGAACTTGAAAGAATTGAACAGTTTTCAAAACTGATGAACAAATACATACCGGAAGATTTGCTTTATTGGCTGATTGAAAAGGGATTCTTCAAAGCACCCGCTTCCATTCACCACCACGGGGCTTATACAGGGGCGTTGTTCGATCATTCTTTTGCAGTAACCAAAGCCCTTCTTTCCCTGACGGAACGCCTTGAATTGAAGTGGCAGCTTGAACGCAGCCCTTACATTGTCGGTATGTTTCACGATCTTTGCAAGATTGATAATTACACCCGTTCCGATAATGAAGCGTGGGAATATAACAATGCTGCATTACTTCCGGGGCATGGTGAAAAGTCGGTGATTCTGTTACAGCAGCACATTCAGCTTACGGATGAAGAAATGCTTTGTATCAGGTGGCACATGGGGGCTTTTGATGATAAAGAAAATTGGAACAGCTACGGGCGTTCTGTTACCAACTATCCGAATGTACTTTACACCCATACAGCGGATATGATTGCAGCCCGTGTTTTAGGAATTTGAGAAAGGAAGGTAAACGCTATGAGTAAAATTTACAATGCAATTATGGGTTTGGTTGTTGCTGATGCTGTTGGTGTTCCGGTAGAATTCAAACCCCGTGATACCTATGAAATAACTGATATGATTGGGTTCGGAACTTATAATCAGCCGCCCGGTACATGGTCGGATGATAGTTCAATGACACTTGCAACCGTTGAAAGTATCGGGCGATTGGGAAGAATTGATCCGATTGACATTATGGATAATTTTGTTATGTGGATTGAACACGCTGCATTTACCCCGCATGATGAAGTATTTGATGTTGGTGGTGCTACAAGAAGGGCAATCAGCCGATATGACAGCGGTACTTCTATTTTCCATTGTGGCGGTAAAAGCCGAATGGATAACGGTAACGGTGCGTTGATGCGTATTCTTCCGGTAGCAATGGCGGCAAAAAGTGAAAAGCCTGATAAGAAAATTCTTACCGTGAAATCCATTGCCGGACTTACCCACGATCACCCAATTTCACATATCGCTTGCTTCATTTATTCCTTTATGATTGAAAGCCTGATGAATGGTGTTGATAAGCGTGAAGCCCTTTCCAATGCTATTCAGGTTGTAGGGAAATTATACAACAACTTTGAAGCGTGGCAAGAATATCGTTTCCTTGCTGAAATCGGAAAGTTTGACCGTGATGAAATTAAAAGTTCCGGTTATGTGGTTGATACGCTGGAAGCTGCAATTTGGTGTTTGATGAATTCGTGCAGCTACAAAGATTGTATCTTGCTTGCCGTGAATTTGGGAAGTGATACAGATACCGTTGCAGCAGTTGCGGGCGGGCTTGCCGGAATTCTTTACGGTTGCGGTGGTGAAAGCGGTATTCCTGATGAATGGATTTCACAGATTGCCCGTAAGGATTGGATAAAAGGCTTGTGTGATGAATTTGAAAATAAACTTTCAAAATAACACACGGTTCAAGTTGCGGTTCAAGATTGGTTCAAGTTGTAATTGTGGAAACTTGAACCGCTTGAAACCCTGATAAATCAAGGGTTTTCAGGGTATCGGTTCAAGTAGTTCAAGTTATTTTTGATTTCTAAATAAAATAGAAAATCAACAACACAAAATTGCAATGTTTTTCCTAAAAAATAATATAAGAAAAACAAGTTGTTGAACTTGAACCCCCTGAACCATAAGAAATCAAAAAGCCCTTGAAAAATCGGGATTTGAAGCGGTTCAAGTTCCCGGTTCAAGATTAGGAAAGGAAGTTGTACCCATGAAAGCAAAAGAATATTTGCAGCAGTTGAAGCGTTTAGATACGCTTATCAATCAAAAGATACAGGAATTAGGCGAATTACGGGCTATGTCAACGGTAGGTTCTGTTGATTACTCAAAGGAAAGAGTGCAAAGCAGCCCTTCACAGGATGCACCTTTTGTAAGGGTGATTCATAAAATCATAGAACTTGAAGAAGAAATCAATGCCGAAATTAATAAGTTCGTTGATGAAAAGCATTTGATTATAAATCAGATTCAGGCGTTAAGTGATCCGAAACACATTGAATTGCTTTACAAACGATATGTTGAATTCAAAAGGCTTGAAGCCGTTGCAGTTGAAATGAACTATACATATCAGTACATAGTTGAATTGCACGGTTACGCATTGAAGGAATTTCAAAGTACCCATGAAAACCTATTGAATTCCAATGAACAGAAGTAGTATAATAGTATCGTGAAAAATCACCCCAACGGAACGAATGTTCCTAAAGGGTGATTTTTCAATTTCCCCGGAAGGATGCTCATAGCCGGAATTTTCGCCCGGTGAACTCCTGCCTTCCGGGGAAATCTTTTTATAGGATGAACCTTTGAAATAAACTTGCAGAAAGGGGTTGCTGTTATGAACGCAAAACAGAAACGGTTTTGTGATGAATACCTGATTGATTGCAATGCTACACAAGCAGCAATCCGGGCGGGTTATTCACCGAAAACGGCTTATTCGATTGGTGTTGAAAACCTGAAAAAACCTGAACTGAAAAATTATATTGATGAACAGCTTGAACGAATTCACAACGAAAAAACGGCTGATGCACAGGAAGTTCTTGAATATCTTACCGCTGTAATGCGTGGCGAACATACGGAACAGGTGTTGAAGCTGATCGGTGAAGGTGTTCAAACTGTAACTGATATTGATGTTGCAGCAAGGGAACGCTTGAAGGCTGCTGAACTTATCGGCAAGCGTTACGGTATGTTCAAAGATAATGTTGGTGTTGATCTTGAACCCGTTGTTATTGTAAATGACCTGACGGAATAAGGCGGTGATATTATGAAAATATCGCTGCAAAAGACCGTTGGAAAAAATTACGCTGACTTTTGGAACACAAAGAAAAGATACCGTGTTTGCAAAGGAAGCCGTGGTTCAAAGAAATCAAAAACGGCTGCATTGAATATGATACACCGTTTGTATGAATACCCGGAAAGCAACGGCTTGTGCGTAAGGCGTTATTCAAATACCTTGCGTGATTCCGTTTATTCTGATCTGAAATGGGCTATTCACAAATTAGGGCTGGATGGTTACTTTGATTGTACCGTTTCCCCTATGCAGATTACCCGAATAAAGACCGGGCAAAAGATTTTGTTCCGTGGTTTGGATGATGGTTTGAAAATCACTTCTATTTCGGTTGATAAAGGTGTTTTGTGTTGGGTATGGATTGAAGAAGCCTATGAAATCACCAATGAGGATGATTTTAATAAGCTGGATTTGTCAATCCGTGGTGAAGTTCCTGATGGGTATTTCAAGCAAATTACCCTTACCTTCAATCCGTGGAGTGCTACAAGCTGGCTGAAAGCACGGTTCTTTGATACGCCGGATGATGATACATTCACGAAAACTACAACATGGGAATGTAATGAATGGCTGGATGCTTCCGATAGAAACATTTTCCTGAAAATGAAAAAGAACAACCCCCGCCGTTACCGTATTGAAGGTGAAGGTGAATGGGGTATTGCGGAAGGCTTGATTTATACCAATGTTGTATGTGAAGAATTTGATGTTGATGAAATCCGCAAAATCAAGGGTATAAAATCAGCCTTCAACCTTGACTTTGGTTTTACCGATCCAAACGCCTTTGTTTGCGAAATGGTTGATAACGCTGCAATGAAGATTTACATTTTTGATGAATGGTATGAAACAGGCGTTACCAATAAAATCATTGCTGCAAAGATTAAGGAAATGGGTTACGGCGGGCAAAAGGTTATTTGTGATAACGCTGAACCGAAATCCATTGTTGAATTACAGGAAGAAGGTATCAAAGCAGAACCTTCCCGTAAAGGTAAGGATTCCGTAAATCACGGTATTCAGCTTATACAGAACTATCAGATTGTAGTTCATCCAAAGTGTGTTGAATTCTACAAGGAAATTTCAAACTACTGTTGGGCGAAAGATAAAGATGGTAAGCTGACAGATAAACCGGATCACGAATTTTCGCATGGTATGGATTCCATGCGTTACGGTGTTACAAAACTTCTGTTGCCGGATGCTTTCAGTTTTGAATAAAAATAACATATTAGTAACAAACAGCCCTGAAACCCTTGTGTTTTCGGGCTTTTGCTTTTATTACGCAATAGAAAGGGGTGAAAAAAGTTGAATGTAGGTGAAAAGATGCTAAACAGGCTTTCAAATATTATGCTGTTTGGCTTCAAGTCGAATATGAGTAATAAACAGTTCCTTGAACAATCAATCATGCGTTGGAAGGGTTCACCGGAAAGAATGATGCAGATCAAGGGGCAGCTTTACTATCAGAACGAACATGATATTCTTTCCCGGAAGCGTACTATGATTGGTGAAGATGGTAAGTTGCAAGTGGTTGAAAATCTTCCGAACAATCTTGTGATTGATAATCAGTATATGAAGATGGTAAACCAAAAGGCAAACTACCTGTTAGGACAACCCTTTGCTATTGAAGGTAAAAATGAACTTTACATTGAACTTTTGAAACAGGTTTTCAATAAGAAGTTTATGAAAACCCTGAAAAATGGTGGTAAGGCGGCGTTGAACCACGGTATAAGCTGGTTATTCCCCTACTACAACAAACAGGGTGAATTTTCGTTCCGGCTTTTTCCGGGTTACGAAATCCTTCCTATTTGGGAAGATAGCGAACATACCGTTTTAGCGGGTGCTATCAGGTTGTATTTGGTTACAGGCTATGAAGGTTTAACCCCTGTTGTTATTGAAAAGGTTGAAGTTTTCGATATGCAGGGTATTCATTGCTATGTGCTGGATGGGAACACCCTGATTCCTGATCTGACAGCAGAAGAACAAGATTGTGCTTATGTGATGAACGGGAAGAAGGCTTTGAATTGGGCTAAAATTCCCCTGATCCCGCTGAAATACAATGAACAGGAAATTCCCCTGATTAAGAAGGTGAAAAGCCTTCAAGATGGTATCAATGTAATGCTTTCTGATTTTGAAAACAATATGCAGGAAGATGCCCGAAATACCATTCTTGTATTGAAGAATTATGACGGTACGAATTTAGGGGAATTCAGAAAGAACCTTGCAACATACGGTGCGGTTAAGGTTCGCTATGATGGTGAAACCAAAGGCGGCGTTGAAACCCTTGAAATCACAGTAAATGCGGAAAACTACAAGGCAATCGTGGAAATCTTCAAGAAAGCCTTGATTGAAAACGCTATGGGCTATGATGCAAAGGATGATAGGCTTTCCGGCAACCCTAATCAGATGAACATTCAAAGTATGTATTCTGATATTGATTTGGATGCTAACGATATGGAAACCGAATTTCAGGCTGCTTTTGAAGAAATCCTTTGGTTCGTCAATGCACACCTTGCCAATACAGGTAAGGGCAGCTTTGAAAATGAGGAAGTAAACATTATCTTCAACCGTGATATTCTGATTAACGAAAGTGAAGCGATTGCGAATTGTCAGGCTTCCGTTGGTATTCTTTCTGACGAAACTATCATTGGTATGCACCCGTGGATTGATGATCCGCAAGCTGAACTTGAACGATTGGAAAAGCAGCGTGAGAAAGAAAAGAAGGAAATGGAAGAACAATCTTACAATCCTTTTGGAAATCCGCAGCAAGGCAATCAGCCGCCCGATAAGAAAGGCGGTGGGGTAAATGAAGAATAGTGATTATTGGAAGCAGCGTTTTGAACAGCTTGAAAACGCCCAAAATCAACAGGGGCTTGATGCCCTGAAACAGATTGAAAGGCAGTATAGGCAAGCCCAAAGGGAAATTGAAGGTAAAATCAACACATGGTATCAGCGTTTCGCAAAGAATAACGGTGTTACTATGGCAGAAGCCCGGAAGATTCTTTCCGGTGTTGACCTGAAAGAATTCAAATGGGATGTTCAAGAATATATCAAATACGGTCAGGATAACGCCTTGATGGGTGGATGGGTGAAGGAATTGGAAAATGCTTCTGCAAAGTTCCACATTTCAAAGCTGGAAGCCCTGAAAATACAAACCCAACAGAGCCTTGAAAGTTTATTTTCAAAGCAGTTGGGAACGGTAACTTCTACAATGGGTGATGTGCTGCAAAGCGGCTATTACCATACCGCTTATGAACTTCAAAAGGGGTTCGGTATCGGTTGGGATATTTCCGGTTTGGATCAATCGCAGATTGAAAAACTGCTTGCTAAACCGTGGGCTGCTGATGGGTACAATTTTTCTGAAAGAATTTGGAAGAACAAAGATAAGCTGATTCAGGAAGTTCACAACGAACTTACGCAAAATATCATGCTTGGTTCTGATCCGCAAAAGGCTATTGATGCCATTGCAAAGAAAATGAACACTTCCAAAAACAACGCCGGAAGGCTTGTAATGACAGAAGAAGCCTATTTCAGTTCTGTTTCACAAGGCGAATGTTTCAATGATCTTGATGTTGAAGAATATGAAGTTGTTGCAACGCTGGATTCCCACACTTCCGATATTTGCAGAAGCCTTGACGGTAAAGTTTTCCCAATGAAAGATTATCAGGCAGGGGTTACAGCCCCGCCCTTTCATGTTTATTGCCGTTCTACAACCGTTCCGCACTTTGGTGAAGATTTCGGGCAGATTGGGGAACGGGCTGCAAGGGATGAAGAAACGGGTAAAACCTATTATATCCCGGATGATATGAAATATCAGGATTGGGAAGATACCTTTGTTAAGGGTGGCGATAAATCCGGCTTCACGGTGTTTGATGATGGTTCAGCCCTTCATTACACCCATACCCCGGTTGTTGAACCGCCTAAACCAAAGAAAGAATACCTGACAAAGAAGAAGCTGCAAGCCAATATTGCAAATGCTGATGTTCAGATTGAAGATTTGGAAAATCAGTTCAAAGCTGCTTCCGGTGGTTGGGCTTATGATGAAGTTATCAAGGATTTTGGAAGCCTTGAAGATTTCGCTGATGGTGATGAACTATCCAAAATGAAAGCCCTTCATGCACAAATGGAAGCCCTTGAACAGCAAAAAGCCGAATGGCAAATTAAGCTGAATGAAAAATTGAAGGCTGAACAGAAGAAGGCACTTGTAAAACAACAGCTTGAATTGGAAAAACAGGCAGCGGAAGTACAACAGAAACTTGATGATATTGAAATCAAGACCTATTCCGGCATTTGGAAGGATGATGTTACAACCGCTGATTTTGCAAAGCTGAACATTGAAGGCAAAAAGAAGTATTATGAAGGTAAGTTCATTACTGAAACCGATCCTGATTTAATGCAGAAATATCAGAACCTATACAAGCAGCTTCAAGAATTGGAAGTTGAAGGTAAGGCGTATGATGATGTTCACAAGGAATTGCAGAAAATTCAGGCTGAATTGAACAAAGTTCAAGCAGATTTGCAAAAACTTGAAAAAGGTGATATAATAGATACGGTAGATGATGCCTTTTCACAAGCCCGTAAAGATGCGGCATTGTGGGCGAAATCTACCAAAGAAGCGGATGATGCTTTGCGTGATGTGTGCGGGGATGTTTGGAAGAACGCCCCGAAAGCTGAAAAGGATGCGATCTACGGTTACACTTCAAGTTACAGTAAGATCAATGAACCGTTGCGTGGTATCGAATACGGTACGAACACCTTCAAGGGCGTTGGTAACATTGATTTTGATACCATTGGCACGAATTACGGCGGGCATAAACGGGGGCAAGTTCGCAAGCAGATTAACGCTATGACCGATATTATAGAAAAATCCACCTATGATTTTGATATATGGTTGCAGCGTGGTTGTGATTACCGGGGCATGGATAACTTCTTTGAAATATCTATGTCGGATTTACAGAACGCAACACAGGCAGAATTGGAACGGCTGCTTTTGGGTAAAACCGTTACTGATTACGGCTTTTTCAGTTGCGGCGTTTCCAAAGGTAAGGGCTTTTCACACAAACCAATCATTATGAATGTGTACGCCCCAAAGGGTACAAAAATGATGTATGCAGAACCGTTTTCCGCTTTCGGTAATGGTTCAGGGCGTTCGTGGGATGGTGTTTCAAAGCAATCTTCCTTTGGTAGTGAATCAGAAATCATTTTGCAGCAAGGTACAGCATTTAGAGTAACAAAGGTTGAACGCACAAACGGTAAACTGTATGTTGATATTGAAGTTATCATGCAGAACAACCCGCAAAGGTAGGTGAATGAAGATGGGTGAAAAGAAAACATTGGAAGAACGCTATGGAAGTGAAATCCTGACGGATAACACCAAAATTCCAAAGTACGAACAATGCAAGGATTGCAAATTCCGCAAAATGAAGATTGGGGATTCTATGATTGATGATTATAGAAGAAGCAGTTGCCTTATTTTCCCCTATCCGAATATGAAGCCTACGCAATTCTATGACGGTTCGGCAAAATGTGAGTTCAAAGAAAAGGAATAAGCACTTTTGAAAGTTTATTTTCAAGGGTGCTTTTTTCATGCCCTTTTTCAAGGGTACAAATATATCAAAGGCTTTATTTTATCCCGGATATGGGCGTTATATAAGGTCGATTTTAAGAAAGGGGTGATAATTTTGGTAGCTGTTGGTTCTTACAAGTGCGGGAAAGGTTAGGTGATCCAAAATTATCTTCCAACTATGGGTTAAATAGTAACTGCACCCTTCCGGGTGCTTTTATTTTCGCCTTTTAAGCGTTGCAGGCGGTAAAGAACAAGGTCAAATTTCGTGGTTCGTCACCCACGGTAAAAAACGGAAAATTTGAAAGGTAGGTAAACATAATGAGAAAAGAAGATTTGATTGCAATGGGTTTGACAGAAGAACAGGCAAAGAAGGTAATGGATTCGATTGATGGGAACTTTGTAACAAAGGTAAGGTTCAATGAAGTCAATGAGGAAAACAAAACCTTGAAGAAGTCTGTTTCTGATCGTGATAAGCAGCTTGAAGATTTGAAGAAATCCAGCGGCGATAATGCAGCTTTGCAGCAGCAGATTTCCGATTTGCAGAAGGCTAATGCAGATCAGCAGAAAGCCCATGAAACCGAATTGAACCAACTGAAACTTGATAACGCTGTTGAAGTTGCCCTTTCCGGTGCTAAAGCCAAAAACAGCAAGGCGGTAAAGGCTATGCTTGATATGGCAAAGGTTAAGATTGGGGAAGATGGTAAACTTTCCGGCTTTGATGAACAGATTGAAGCCCTGAAAAAGTCTGATGGTTGGATGTTTGATGCAGATCAGCAGACACAGCAGCAGTTCACAGGTTTTCAGCCGGGTGCTTCTACAACCGTTCCTAATTCTACGGCGGCGGGTTATGAAGCAAGGCTTGCGGATGCAAGAAAAAACAACAATCAGTTAGAGGTTATCAAGATTAAACAGGAAGCCGCTGCTGAAGGTGTTGTTCTGATGTAAACAATTTTTGAAAAACAAAGAAAGGTTAAATAAGGTGAAATAATATGCCACAGGTAACAGGTATTGGTACTACTTGGAATTTGCCCAACTATGCGGGCGAACTTTTTACTGCTGATCCTACTCAAACCCCGTTTCTTTCTATGATTGGTGGTTTGACGGGCGGCAGACAGACCGACAATTTTGAATTCCCTACTGCTGTTCTTTATGACTTCCCGGAAGCCGGACAGCCTTCCATTTCTGAACAGGCTTCCGCAACTGCACCCGCTGCAAGCCATATTGCAAGACAGCAGGAAAAGAATGTTGTTCAGATTCATCAGGAAGTGATTGATCTTACTTACGCAAAGCAGAGTAATTCCGGCAGAATGTCCGGTTTGAATACTGCTGGACAGGCGGCAAACCCTGCTGACGAAAAGGCTTGGCAGATTCAGCAGAAGCTGATTAAGATTGCCCGTGATGTGGAATATTCCTTCCTTCGTGGTACTTATCAGGTATCTACGGGTGCTGATGTAGCAAATAAAACCCGTGGTATGCTTGAACTTTGTACTTCTGATGCGGGTACTTCCATTGCGGCGGGTGATGTTGCACTTTCCAAAGCACTTTTGGATCAGCTTTTCCGTGAAATGGCTGATAACGGTGCTTACTTCGGTAACATGGTTCTGTTTTGCGGTGCTTATCAGAAGCAGATGATTACTAATCTGTACGCTGAACAGTTCAAGGCAAATATGCAGACTACACAGAATGTCGGCGGTATGAACATTACACAGCTTGAAACTGATTTCTTCAAGATGGGTATTGTTTGGGATCGTTTTATGCCTAATGATTCTATCCTTATTGCTGATATGGCACACATTGCCCCTGTATTTCAGGCAGTTCCGGGCAAGGGCGTTCTGTTTCAGGAAGATCTTGCAAAGGTCGGTGCTTCCGATAAGATTCAGATCTACGGTCAGATCGGTTTGGCTCATGGTCCGGCGTTCCTTCACGGTGCTATTACAGGGCTTGCAACTGCGTAAGAAAGGTAGGGTGATTGTATGTTTATCGTAACAAAGAAAGCGAAAACCCCTAACATGATTTGGGATGGTGCAAACAATCGCCCCCTTTGCAAGTTCGTAAAGGGAGTGTTTGAAACCAATGATGAAAAACTTGCCTTCAAACTGAAAGGCATGGGTTACAAGGTTGAGGGTGAAGCAGATGTGAAAACTCTCGACAAGATGAACATTGAAGAATTAAAGACTTATGCAGCGGAAAACAACATTGATTTGGGTGAAGCTACAAAGAAGGCTGATATTCTGAAAGTGATTCAGGAAGCAGAAGCGAATAAGTAAAGGCGGTGATTCCAATGCTGGAAAAGGTAAAGGAACGCTTGCAATCTTTTGGTTACACCCTGAAAGATGGTGATGAAGTAATTCTGAACTTTTCAATTCAGAAGGTGGAAAACACCATAAAGAATGATTGCAATGTATCTTCCATACCTGACGGATTGGTGAATATCGCTATTGATATGGCTATCGGTGAGTTCTTAACGGCAAAGAAAACTTTTTCACCGAATGACATTACAGGGCTTGATTTGGATTTTGCGGTAAAGCAGATACAAACAGGTGATACCAACACCGTATTTGCAACCGGGGAAGGTAGCTTGACACCGGAACAGCGGTTATCCGCTTTCATTTCCTACCTTCTTACCTATGGGCGGGATGAATTTTCATGTTACAGGAAAATCAGATGGTAAATTTAGCAGCCGCACGAAAAGCGGCAAGGAAAGCCATTGAAAGCACCTATGAAGGTGTATGTTCCATTGTGGAATATCAGGCTGTAACCGATACAGAAACAAAAGTTACCCGCCATGAAGAAGTTACCGTTCTTGACAATCAGCCCTGTAAATTGTCATTTGAGAAGTTGAACGCCGTTGTTCAAACCGATACAGCAGCGGCTATTTCGCAAGGCACAAAATTATTCATATCACCGGAAACCACAATAAAAGGCGGTTCAAAGATCGTTGTAACGCAAAACGGCGTTACCGGGGAATATTCCGCAAGTGGTGAACCCGCTGTTTACGATTCCCATAAGGAAATCATGCTTGAACAATTCAAGGGGTGGGCTTAAATGGCTAAAATGGGCGGTTTTACGGCGGCTGATATGAAAAAACTTCAAAAGCAGTTGAACAAAATTCAGCAAGGCAATGTTGAAGCGTTCATTGAAGCGTGTGCAAAGGAACTTGCCGCCCGCTTGCTTGCCAAAGTCATAAAGCGTACACCCGTTGGGGAATATCCCAAAAGTTCAGGTAAAAAAGGCGGTACACTTCGCCGGGGCTGGACTTCCAAAACACATGAAGAAGCTGCTGGTGGAACAGGTAAAGGTTCTATTGCAGCGGGTAAATCGTATGCTGAAAGTTTGACAATCAATCACTTTGGAAACACCCTTGTTATTGAGATAGTGAACCCGGTTGAATATGCTTCCTATGTGGAGTACGGACACCGAACACCGGATCATAAAGGGTGGGTTCGAGGTCGGTTTATGTTGACGATTTCAGAACAGGAAATTCAAGAGATTGCCCCAAAAGTGCTTGAAGCCAAAATCAAAAAGTTTTTAGGGGAGTGTATGAAGTAATGGATTCGATAAATTTAATAACCAATGCTATCAGCGTTTCCCTGAATGGTGAATTTGGTGATGGCTATAAAAATTATACGGAAGAAGTGAAGCAGGGTTTGATTGAACCTTGCTTTTTCATTTCTTGTATCAACCCAACCCATAACCTTTTTCTTGGGAAGCGGTATTTTAGGGAAAATCAGTTCTGTATTCAGTATTTCCCGGCAGACAAACAGAACCCAAAGGCTGAATGTCATGCTGTTGCTGAACGAATGGAATTTTGCCTTGATTGGATCACCGTAACCGGGGATTTGGTGCGTGGTTCAAAGATGAAATATGAAATAGTGGATGGAATTTTGAACTTCTTTGTGAATTACGATATGTTCGTTTATCGCAAGGAAGAATCTGTTCCTATGGAAGATATTTCTGAAAATATCAGCGTGAAAGGATAAGGTGATGTGAATGGCAGCGAAAAAGAAAGCTGCAACCGCAACCGTTCCCGAACCTGAAAAGGTTGAAAGTTTATTTTCAAAGGAACAGTTGCTTGCTGCAAAGAAATTTCAGGATAGGAAGGATATTGTGAACGCAATTCTTTCCCCTGATGAAAAATACACGGTGAAAGCCGTGGAAGAAATGATTGAAAAATACATGAAAGGACAGGTGAAATAATATGGCTTTAGGCGGTGGAACTTTCGTTACACAGAATAAAGATTTGCCGGGTGCATATATCAATTTCATTTCGGCAGCTTCCGCAAATGCAGCCCTTTCCGAAAGAGGTATTGCAACAATGCCCCTTGAATTGGATTGGGGTGTTGATGGGGAAGTTTTTGAAGTAACCAACGGCGATTTTCAGAAGAACAGTATGAAAATCTTTGGTTACGAATACACCAATGACAAGCTGAAAGGGCTTCGTGATCTTTTCTTGAACACCAAAACCCTTTATGCTTACAAACTTACTTCCGGTGGTGCAAAGGCTGCAAACGATTTTGCAACCGCACTTTACACGGGTGTTCGTGGTAACGATATTAAGATTGTTATTCAGGCAAATGCAGATGATGAAACGCTGTTTGATGTAAAAACCGTTGTAGGTACTACAACCGTTGACGAACAGACCGTTGCAAAGGCTGCTGATCTTGTGGCAAATGATTTCGTTACTTGGAAGGATGCGGCACTTGCTGTAACCGCTGCAACCCCCCTTTCCGGTGGTTCTAACGGTACTGTTGATGGTGCTGCTTATCAGGCTTATCTTGATAAGATTGAATCCTACACCTACAACACTATGGGCGTTGTGGTTACGGATGATACAACCAAAACCCTTTTCACTTCCTTTGTGAAGCGTTTGCGTGATGAAATGGGTATCAAATTCCAGCTTGTTGTTTACGGTAAGGCTGCTGACTATTACGGCGTTATCAATGTGAAGAACAAGGTTACTGATGAAGGTTGGAATGAAGCAAGCCTTGTTTATTGGGTAACAGGCGTTTCCGCTGGTTGTGAGGTAAACAAGAGCAATCAGAACAAGGTTTATGACGGTGAATTTACCGTTGATACCAACTATACACAGAATCAGCTTATTGCCGCTATCAAGGCGGGTGAATTCACGCTTCACAAGGTCGGTTCTGATGTGCGTGTGCTTGAAGATATTAACAGTATGGTTACTACTTCTGACACGCAGGGCGATATTTTCAAGGACAATCAGACAATCCGTGTAATTGATCAGATTGCAAATGATATTGCGGTACTGTTCAATACAAAGTATTTGGGCGTTGTTCCTAACGATAACGCCGGAAGAACTTCCCTTTGGTCGGATATTGTAAAGCACCACCAGCAGCTTAATGATATTCGTGCTATTGAAGATTTTGCGGATTCTGATGTATCTGTTGCACAGGGCAATACAAAGAAATCTGTTGTTGTAACGGATGTAGTTACCGTTGTGAACGCAATGGGTAAACTTTACATGACCGTTACTGTTGCGTAAGGAAGGGGTGAAAATCAATGAACAATGTTGTTATGAAGGGTAAAGATACCATTGCTGCAAAGCTGGCAGAGTGTTTCATTACCATTGGTACACGCCGCTATAACTTTATGCAGATGATTGACATGGAAGCAAAGATTGACAAAACGAAAAGTTCTGTTCCCCGTTTGGGTGCTATTATGGTCGGTCATAAGTCTTGCGGTATGGAAGGTACTTTCAGCGGTACGGCACATTATAATCAGTCTGTAATGCGACAGGCATTGATTGATTATAAGAATACGGGCGTTGATGTGTACTTTGAAATGCAGATCACGAATGATGATCCCGGTTCTGATGCTGGCAGACAGACAATCATTTTCTATGATTGCAATACTGACGGTGGAATTTTGGCAAAGTTTGATGCTGACGGTGAATACCTTGATGAAGAAATTGAAGGTACTTTTGAGGATTTCTCTATGCCGGAAGCATTTGCGAACCTTACCGGATTTCTTACCAACTAATCAATCTAAATCCCCGTATGTGGGCTTTATATAGGCTCATATACGGGGTTTTTAGTGCAATTCGATAAACAGAAAGGAAGAATAAGAAAATGTCTAAATTCGCTAAATTTATGAAGGCTAACAAGGTGGTAAAGGAAAACGAAATGCACCCTGTTACAAGATCGCTTTGTGATGAAAATGGCAGCCCCCTTGAATGGGAGTTTAAGCATATCAGTTCAAAGGAAAATGAAAATATCCGTGAAAGCTGTACTATTGATGTTCCTGTAACGGGCAAACCCAATATGTACCGCCCTAAAATGCAGACAAGCAAATACATTCAGAAGATGATTGTTGCTTCCGTTGTAATGCCTGATCTGTATGATGCGGAATTGCAGGATTCCTACGGCGTAAAGACACCGGAAGATTTGCTTTTTGCTATGGTTGATGATCCCGGTGAATACAACGATCTTGCCGCCTATGTTCAGAAATTTCAGGGCTTCAATGTTTCCTTTGATGATAAGGTGGAAGAAGCAAAAAACTAATAGAAGAAGGGGATGGGGAAGCAAATTTTGCTTACTATGCCCTTCATAAACTTCACATTTTACCTTCTGTTTTCTTGAACCTTGACGAACAGGAAAAAGCCTTTGTTATCGCCGCTATCAAGATAAAGTTGGAAAATGACAAAAAAGAAAAGAAACGAGTTGAAAACAAGTCGAAAAAGAAAGGTAGGTGATAAGCATGGCAACAATCAGAACAGCGATTGAATTACAGGATAATTTTACCGGGATTCTATATCAGGTTATCAATTCTGTAAATTTGGGACTTTCCGCTATGGAAGATTTGCACCAAACAATGAACGCCCCGGTTGATACCGCTTCCATTGAAGCGGCAAGGGATTCAATCAATCAGGCAACTATTGCCGTTCAGGAATTGGATGCTGCTATGCAGGGGCTTGAAACCCCAACCACCGATTCACCTACCGCCCCCCAAAGTTCAGCCCCGGTACAACTTCCCGTTGAACCCGTTGTTCCTGATCCTTTGGTTGATCCGCAAGCCCCGGTTGAAGTTCCGGTTGTTTGGCAATCTGACAATTTGGAAGTTTTCACCGGAACAGGCGTTGAAAGATTTCAGCAAGAAGTTCAAAGTGCAAACGATATGTTGAACACTTTGAACCAAACGCAAAATCAAATTGCAGCTACGGCAGCACAAACAGACCTGTTCCCGGCAAACGCCGTTGCGGATATGAACAATATGCAGAATCGCTTACAGGCGATTTCGCAGCGTATTCAGGCAATCGAAAACAACCCTTTGAATATCGGTTCTGATGTGGCAAACGCCGAATTGGAACAGTTAAGGGGGCAGTTAGATCAGGCAGTACGGGAACAGCAGAATTTGAACAGGGCTGTTGAACAAATGGATGTGCAAGGGGCAAATGAAGCCTACTTGCGGTTATCCAGCACGGTAAGCAATACGGAAAGGTATATCCGGGATAATACCACGGAACAGGGCAATTTCAATCAAGCCATTGCGGAAGGTACACAGGAAGCAAACGGTTTGATGGATATGATAAAGGGTGCTGTTGCTGCTTATGCAACGGTTCAAACCGTTACTTCCGCTTTGAACCTTTCTGACGAACTAACCCAAACAACCGCCCGTTTGAACATGATGAATGACGGGGTACAATCCACAGATGAACTTGTAAATATGGTTTATGCTTCGGCAGAAAACGCAAGGGGTTCATTTCAGGAAATGGCTGATGTGGTTGCCCGTTTTGGTAACAATGCGGGTGATGCTTTTGGAAGTACAGCGGAAGTTGTTGCCTTCGCTGAATTGGTACAAAAGCAAATGACGATTGCCGGGGCTTCTACTTCGGAAGCTGCAAACGCAATGTTGCAGTTATCACAGGGTTTGGGTTCGGGTGTTCTTCGTGGTGATGAACTTAATTCAATCTTTGAACAAGCCCCGAACTTGATTCGGAATATTGCTGACTATTTAGGGGTTAGTATAGGTGAAATCCGTGAAATGGCTTCGGAAGGCGAACTTACCGCTGATGTGGTAAAGGCTGCTATCTTTGCCGCAACGGATGAAATCAATGCGAACTTTGAAGCAATGCCTATGACTTGGGGGCAAATTTGGCAATCTATGCAGAATACCGCAATCATGGCTTTTCAGCCTGTATTGCAGCGTTTGAACACAATGGCAAATTCTGATGCTTTTCAGGGCTTTGTGGATCAGGCGATTAACGCAATGGCAATGGTTGCTGAAATTGTTCTGAATATTTTTGATTTGGTTGCAGCGGTAGGTGGTTTTATCGCTGAAAATTGGTCGATTATCGAACCAATCATTATGGGTATTGTAACTGCTTTAGGTTTGTACTATGGTGCAATGCTTCTGTATAACACAATCACCGGAATTTCAACGGCGATTACAGCGGCAAAATCCTTTGCAGAAACGGTACACGCTGCTTCCCTTGCTATGCAGACCGGGGCAACCTTTACAGCTACGGCGGCACAATACGGCTTCAATGCTGCATTGCTTGCTTGCCCGCTTACATGGATTATTTTGCTGATTATCGCCGTTATCGCTATCATTTATGCGGTATGTGCGGCAATCGCAAAGCTGACAGGTATTGCAAATAGCGGATTTGGTGTAATAACGGGCGGTATCAATGTTGTTATCGCTTTCTTTAAGAATTTGGGATTGTCTGTTGCAAATATCGCTTTGGGTATCGGAAATGCGATTGCGGCGGTTGCTTCCAACATTATGACCGCATTTCACAATGCAATTTGTTCCGTTCAAGCATGGTGGTATGATCTTCTTTCAACCGTGCTGAATGTGGTTGCTGGTATTTGTGAAGCGTTGAACAAACTTTCTTTCGTGGAATTCGATTATTCGGGTATCACGGCGGCAGCGGATAATTACGCTGCTAAATCGGCAGAAGCAGCCGGAAACAAGGAAGATTATAAATCCGTTGCGGATGCGTTCAATGAAGGATTCAGCACCTTTGATACATTTCAAGATGGTTGGGCTTCTGATGCGTTTGCTTCCGGTGCGGCTTGGGGTGATGGTGTAGCAGATAGCGTTTCAAGTGCTGTTGATGGATTGTTCAGCGGCAGCGGAACGGATATTCCAAACCCTGACGATTACGCTTATGCTTTGGATAATTCCGGCGTTGGTAGTGGAATAGGTGATATTTCCGATAATACCGGAAGTATGGCTGATTCTATGGAAATTTCGGAAGAAGAATTGAAGTATTTGCGTGATATTGCTGAACAGGAAACCGTAAACCGATTTACAACGGCTGAAATTCATGTTGATATGTCCGGTATGCAGAACACCGTAAATAACAACGGTGATCTTGATGGATTTGTTACCGGGCTGACAGATGCCGTAAATGAAGCGGTTGATATTATCACGGAAGGGGTGCATGAGTAATGGCAAGAAACGGATATGATTTCTATTTGGATAAATGCCTTTTACCTGTAACCCCTTCAAAGTTACAGGTAAAAATCAATAATGCGAACAAAACGCTGACATTGATTGATGAAGGGCAAATTAACATTCTGAAAACGGCTGAACTTACGGATATTGAATTTGAATGTGAGATTCCACAGGTTCAATATCCGTATGCCGTTTATAAGTCAGGCTTCAAAGGGGCTTCCTATTTCCTTGATTATTTTGAGGATTTGAAAACTTCAAAGAAGCCTTTTCAGTTCCTTGTTTCCCGAACCTTACCGAACGGAAAGGTTCTTTTTTCAACCAATATCAAGGTATCATTGGAAGATTACAAGATTACCGAACAGGCAAAAAACGGCTTTGATTTGACCGTAAAAATCAACTTGAAGCAGTATAGACCGTATGCAACGAAAACGGTAAATATCAAAATTGCCGATTCCAAACCAAAGGCAACGGTACAGGAAACAAGATCAACTGAATCAAAACCCGCAACGAAAGAATATAAAGCTGGTGATATTGTCAATTTCAAAGGCGGTACACATTATTACAGTTCTTACGCCGGGGCAAAGGGCTATTCCGCAAGGGCGGGGCAAGCCAAAATTACACTTGATAAAACTTGCAAAGGTAACGGTGGGGTTCATCCTTACCACCTTGTTCATACAAATTCAGCTTCCAATGTTTACGGTTGGGTAGATGAAGGAACATTTGAATAAAGGGGGTGTTTCAATGTCTGTTGAACTTTTGATTGCCGATACAACGGGAAATAAAGCGTACATACCGATTGTTGAAGAAGGTATTGAATGGGTTACGGAAAGAAGAAGCACCCCCGGCAAGTTGACATTTAAGGTATTGAAGGATGATATAATCAACTTTCAAGAAGGTGCGGCGGTGCGGTTGAAGGTGGATGGTGTACCCGTATTTTTCGGGTTTGTGTTCACAAAAAAGAGAAACAAAGATCAGATTATTACCGTTACCGCTTACGATCAGTTAAGGTATTTGAATAACAAAGATACTTATGTTTATGAGAATAAAACCGCTTCCCAATTAGTGAAGATGATTGCAGCGGATTTTTCCTTGAATGTGGGTACTATTGAAGATACCGGATTCACGATTGCTTCACGGGTGGAAGATAACACTTCCCTATTCGATATGATAGAAAATGCCCTTGATTTGACCTTGCAGAACAACAAAGAAATGTTTGTTTTGTATGACGATTTCGGGAAGCTGACATTGAAGAATATTTCTTCTATGTATGTCGGTGAACCGGGGGCTTACCTGATGATTGATGAAGAAACCGGGGAAAACTTTGATTATTCTTCAAGTATTGATTCCGATACCTACAACAAAATCAAGCTGACCTATGACAATGAGGACACCGGAAAAAGGGAAGTTTACATTGCACAGGATTCAAGCAATATGAACGCATGGGGCATTTTGCAATATTTTGATACCCTTTCCAAAGGCGAAAACGGGCAAGCAAAAGCGGATGCCTTATTGCAGCTTTACAATAAGAAAACCCGTAACCTGAAAATTACAAACGCTTTGGGTGATCCACGGGTAAGAGCCGGAAGCATGGTTGTTATCAATCTTGCTTTGGGTGATATAAATGTAAAGAATTTCATGCTGGTTGAAAGAGTTACGCACAAATTCAAGCTGGATGAACACTTTATGGATTTAACTTTAAGAGGGGGTGAATTTATTGCCTGATGCAGTTGAATTGATGAAAACAATCAAAAAAGCAGCAGTTCAAGCAATGAAAGCTGAAAAGCCCGTTGAAATCTGTTTTGGAAAAGTAACGGGTATTTCCCCGCTGAAAATCCTTGTGGATCAGAAAATGACTTTGGGAAAAGCCCAACTTGTTCTTACAAGAAGCGTTACTGATTTCACAACGGAAGTAACCGTTGATTGGGTTACTGAAAATAAAAGTGGTGGAAGCGGGGATTCTTCCTTTGCTTCCCACAACCACGCTGTAACCGGAAGAAAGAAAATCACCGTTCATAATGGGTTGGTTGTCGGTGATGAAGTAATTCTTTTCCGGCAGCAGGGCGGGCAAAAATATCTTGTGGTGGATAGAATCGGATGATACCTTCAACAACCGCTTTCCTTGAACAAGATTTTGAACTTATTGAACAACCAACCTACACTTACAAAATGAACCTTGAAAGCAATCTGATCCGTGGATATACGGATGGGCTTGAAGCTATGAAACAGGCGATTTTCAAAATTCTATCCACGGAACGATACCAATATATCATGTATTCGTGGAATTACGGAATTGAAACGCTTGATTTGTACGGTGAACCCGTTTCCTATGTATGCCCGGAATTGGAACGCAGAATTTCAGAAGCGTTACTTTGGGATAAGCGAATTCAAAGCGTTACCGATTTTGAATTTAACATTTCAAAAAAGCGTGTGGTTCATGTAACATTCACAGCACATACAATTTTTGGTGATGTGCAAGCGGAAAGAGAGGTGAACTTTTAATGTATGATGTAACCTATGAAAATCTACTTGAACGGATGCTTGCCCGTGTATCAGATAAATTCGATAAGCGGGAAGGTTCGGTTATTTTTGATACACATTCACCAACCGCTATTGAACTTCAAATTCTTTACACCGAATTGAACACAATTTTAACGGATGCCTACGGTGATACCGCCGCAAGGGAATTCCTTATTTTGCGTTGTAAGGAAAGGGGAATTTACCCTTATGAAGCAACAAACGCTGTTCTGAAAGGTGTATTTACCCCGGCTAATATTAATGTAACCGGAAAGCGTTTCAATATCGGTGAAATGAATTACATTGTAACCGCAAAAATCGCTGATGGTGAATATCAGGTAAAATGTGAAACCGTGGGTATTGTGGGAAATCAATATTTCGGTGCTATGATTCCCATTGAATACATTGAAGGACTTGAAACCGCTGAACTTACCGAAATTCTTATTCCGGGTGAGGATGAAGAAGATACGGAAGTTTTGCGTGAAAGGTACTTTGATAGCTTTGAAGAAAAGGCTTTCGGCGGTAATGTTCGTGATTACCTTGAAAAAACAAACGCTATTCCGGGCGTTGGCAGCACAAAGGTAACAAGAATTTGGAACGCTGATGTTCGCCCCGCTGAAATGATACCAACAGCAGCAGTTACGGCGTGGTACACAAGCGTTATTGATACGCTGGATGCGGAAGTTGCTGTTTGGCTTGCTGCTGTTTATACGGCGGCAGTTGAAAAGAAACTTACCACCGGGGGAACGGTACTTCTTACGATCCTGAATTCTGATTTCGGTGCAGCTTCCCAGACCTTACTTGATACGGTACAGGAAGTTATTGATCCGGTTGAAAATGCGGGTGAAGGCTATGGGCTTGCCCCTATCGGTCATGTTGTCAGTATTAAGAGTGCGGAAACGATACTTACCACAATCAAAACCAATATCACATTTGATACGGGTTACGGTTGGTCGAACCTTCAAACCGCCATTGATGCAGCCATTGAAGAATATCTGCTTGAATTAAGAAAGGCGTGGGCTGATTCGGATCATTTGATTGTGCGAATTAGTCAGATTGAAACAAGGCTGCTTGCAATCAAGGGAATTGTGGATATTGATAATACCAAAATCAACGGTGCAGCCGATAACCTGATTTTGGGAAAATATGAAGTTCCCGTTTATGGGGGTGCAAGTGCATGATAAGAGAAGTTGACCTTGTTTCATACTTACCCCCTTTTATGGCTGACTTCAAGGAAGTTGCCGTTACGCTGGAAGCTGAAAACCCTGAATTCAAATTGATTTGGGATGCCGCTAATCAGGTTCTTTACAATGAATTCATTGCAACGGCTGATGAATACGGTATTTCCCGTTTTGAAGCTATCTTGAAAATTCTTCCTTCAAAGGAAGATACCCTTGAAAGCAGAAGGGCAAGAGTACAAGCCCGTTGGTTCAATGCTATTCCGTACACAATGAAAGCCCTGATTTCAAAACTGATTGCTTTGTGTGGTGATAACAATTTCACTATCACAAAGCAATTTGATTTTTACAGGCTGGAACTTGAAACCCACCTTGAATTATACGGACAGGTTGACGAATTGGAATATATTATCAACACAATGCTTCCGTGTAATATCGTGGTTGTTTCGGATAACAAAATCATTTGTGATGTGAAAGGTTTGGCAGCTTTTGCGGGTGGTATCTGTATCACAGAACACTTTTTCATTACCAATGACAGCCGGGAAACCGTTGTTGCAAACGGTAAGGCGGTTCACGGTGCGGGCGTTGTAAATACCGCAAGCGTGATTATAACAAATGATTTCAATGAACAGTTCAACATTACCGGAACGGGTTCAATCGGTTCAGGTGCGGTTGTTTCTGAAATCATTGGAATAAAAGAATAAGAAAGGATGAAATGACATGGCAGAATTTTCAAAGTTGGTTATTACCAACAAAGGACAGGCTTTGATTGCAAAAATGATTGCCGGATCGGGAAACATTGATTTCACGAAAATCTGTACTTCAAGTACACAGTACACGGAAAATCAGCTTGTGGGTTTAACTTCCCTTTCCAATGTCAAGCAAACAAGCCTTATTTCCAAAGTTACCCGTACAAATGAAGTTGCTATCAAGGTTGAAGCAGCTTTCACAAACACAGACCTTACAGCGGGTTATTATATGCGTACTATCGGTTTGTACGCTGTTGATCCTGATGTGGGTGAAATTCTTTACGCTGTTACAATCGAAACTTCCGGTAATTGCTATATGCCGCCTTACAACGGCGTTACTGTTTCCGGTGCTTATGTGCAGCTTGTAACTACCGTTGGTAACGCTGAAAGCGTTTCCCTTGAAGTGGATGCAGCAGCCGTTGCAACTATCGGTGATATTAAGGAATTACAGGAACAGATTGCAGACCTTGAAGCCTTTGTTGGTTATACGGATGATGATATTTACGGCGTTGAAGTCGATTTCGTAAATAAGAAGTTTACCCGCCTTGCGGGTGCTGTAAACCGTGCAGCCGGGGAAGGTTTTGATTCAATCAATGCCTTTGGTGGAAGAAAGCGTTGTAACCTTACCAATGATGGTAAAGTTGTTGCTTATTACGGTGATGCTGGATTTACCACAACGGGCAAGCTGACACAGGCGGTTGATCTGAACCCGGAAGGAACGGAAACCCCTGATACTTCCTTACAGTTTGCGGTTGGTACAATCGTTCAGACTATGGTTGAACAGCCTAAATTTTATTACAAGGTTGTTCCGCTGCTTGTGGAAAAGAAGGCGAAAGGCGGCATTACAAGAAAGGTTCGCTATTATGTTTCCGATACACCCAAAGCAGGGTTCAAACTTCATCCGGCGTTCATTGAAAACGGCAAGGAAAATGAAAAGATTTACCTTGCAGCGTTTGAAGGTTCGCTTTGGGATGCTTCCGCAGCAGCTTATATTTTGGATGATGGGGCAACGGCAGATTTTGCAAATGATATGCTTTGCAGTATTGCCAACGCAAAACCCGCTTCCGGTATCAGTAACAACCTGACAAGAGCAAACACCCGCCTTATTTCTGAAAAGCGTGGTGCGGGTTGGGAACAGGCTTACGCTGCAACCGTTTGTGCTTCCGCTTTGCTGATGTTGATTGAATATGCTTCTTTCAATATGCAATCTGCTATTGGTGCGGGCGTTACGAACAAAACTGATGATGGTGCAACTTCCATGACCGAAATCACGGGTGCAACCGTGAATTTGGGTAATGCTTCCGGTTCTGTTACCAACGATAACGGTTACAATATCGTTTCCTATCGTGGTGAAGAAAACTTTTGGGGCAATATTTGGGCTTGGATTGACGGTATCAACAGTTATTGTGATATTGCAGCCGGAACAGATACAATTTACATTGCGGATCATGGCTTTACTGATAATATCGGTACTGAACCGTATGTTGAAGCCGGAATTTGCCCTTCTATGAAGGCGGGTTATGTTTCTGCTTTCTGCTATTCAGAAGAATTTGATTGGCTGTTCATTGCTGGTGAAGTTGCTGGCAATACCGCCCTTCCCGTTGGTGATTACTTCTACCAATCCACAAGTACAGGTTGGAGGGTTGCTTTATTGGGCGGTAGGTGGAATAGCGGTGCTAATGCGGGTGCTTTCTATTGGGGTTTGCATAATGCTTCTTCTCATCGTTTTCGGGATGTCGGCGGGCGGTTGGTGTATGTACCTTCCAAAGCAGAAGCCGCAGCGTAACACCGTTCAATCACTTTTGAACTAAAATAAATTAGGTTGTTCAGGGAGTATTGTTGTTTACAAACCGGAATACGGAAGAACGCAATAATTTAGAAACCCAGTGAAAAAGGTTACTAAATTAGGCAGTAAATGGAATAACAGTGCTAATGCAGGTACTTTCTATTGGAATTTGAATAATGCTTCTTCTAATCGTAATCGGAATATCAGCAGGCAGTTAGTAAATGCACGAAATTCAGCCCCTTTGAAATATAAGGGGCTGATTTCATATAAATCTCTGTATTCCTGAATGACCGTGCCACATGGCAAAACATAAAAATAAAATTGGGCTGTATTGGTAGGTTTTGAAATTAACTTTTCAATTCTCGAAGGTTCGGCTTGATAGTGCATACAAAGGGAACATTCAATAATGAAGCGGTACGGTAATCTATACGAACAAATATATTCTATGGATAACCTACTAAAAGCACACCAAAACGCAAAGAAAGGAAAAGGCTGGTATGAGGAAGTAAGAACGGTTGAAGCTGATGTTGAAGGACACTTGAAAGCCCTTCAAGAAATGCTTATCAATCATACCTATAAAACTTCTGCTTACGAAAAATTTATCAAGCGGGATGGAGAAAAGGAACGGGAAATTTACAAACTTCCATACTTCCCGGATCGAATTTGCCAATGGGCGATTCTTCAAGTTATAGAACCGTATTTGATACGGTCAATGACAAAGAACACCTATTCAGCAATTCCCGAAAGGGGTATTCACGCAGCGTTGCACGATACAAAGGAAGCAATGCAAAAGGATGTTCCGAATTGCCAATACTGCTTGAAACTTGATGTTCGGAAATACTATCCTTCCATAAACCACGAAATTCTTAAAAAGAAATTCCGAAGGCTGTTCAAAGATGCTGAATTGCTTTGGTTATTGGATGAAATCATAGACAGTATTTCAACCGCAAACATTGAAGATATGCGGGATATATGGTTGCTGGATGAAGATATTGATCCTGAAACCGGAATTCCAATAGGTAATTACCTTTCGCAGTATTGCGGCAACTTCTACTTATCTTCTTTCGATCATTGGATCAAGGAAGTTAAGCGGGTGAAATATGTGTTCCGTTACATGGATGATATTGTTATTTTTGGTAGCAGCAAAGAAGAACTTCACCGATTAAGGAAAGAAATTGATGAATATTTCAGGGAAGAATTGCGGTTGACAATCAAGGGAAATTGGCAAGTATTTCCTTCCTATGTGCGGGGCGTTGACTTTGTGGGTTATCGAATATTCCTGAATTTTGTTTTATTACGAAAAACAAGCTGTATCAAATATAAGCGAAAAATGGTACAGATCAGGGATAAAGTTGCAAACGGTCAGTTGATGAACTATTCCGAATGGTGTTCTGTAAATTCCTATAAGGGATGGTTGAAACATTGCGATAGTTACCGATTGCAGCAAAAGTACACCGAACCTATCCGGGGTGATGCTGATAGGTATTACAACGAAATCATTTTAACAAAGAAAGGAAAGGTGGCGTAAAAATGGTTGACTATGGCAAAGTAAGAAGCACCGTGAAACCTGATGCAATCGTAATTGATGAATTCAGCGTTTGGAAGCACACCGATATTCAGGAAATTTCTGAAAATGTCGGCACGGAAGATGAATTCAACGGTTACGAATACAACATGATTCAGTACACCAAAGATGAATTCATCCTTATGCAGAACGCACAGAATGAGGAAATGAACAGCATTTTGAATACTATGTTGGGGGTGAATGAGTAATGCAGGATAAGAAATTTATTGCACAGCAATACAACAGATTTATGCAGATGTCGGTTCAGTCTGCAAACCTTCCTGACGATCAGGCAATGGAAGTTGCGGATTTGTACCCTGATTGGGTTGCAATGAAAGCCTATGCGGTTGATGAAATCGTGAAATACGGTGTAAATGCTGACGGTGAAACGCAGCTTTACAAGGTAATTCAGGCACACACTTCACAGGAAGATTGGAAGCCGGATGTTACAGCTTCCCTTTATAAAGCAATCGGTTTTACTGATGATGGTGTTTCCATTTGGACACAGCCGCTTGGTGCAACTGATGCCTATATGAAGGGTGATGTTGTTTCGTTTGAAGATCAGCTTTGGATTTCCACCGTTGATAACAATGTGTGGCAACCGGGCGTGTACGGTTGGGAAGTACAAGCCTAACAAACTATCAAGGATAAGTTAAAAACCCTTATATGGGGCTTATATAAGCCCTGTATGGGGGTTTTCTTATATCAATCTATACCAACAACGAAAGGAAGGTAAAACAGAATATGAAAGAAGGAATTTGCATGGCATTAGGTGTTGCCGGAAGCGTGATTGCTTCAATTTTTGGCGGCTTTGATGCCGCCCTTATTACCCTGATGATCTTCATGGGTATTGACTATGTAACAGGGCTGATTGTAGCCGGAGTTTTCCGCAAGTCGCAGAAATCCGAAACGGGTTCGCTTGAAAGCCGTGCGGGTTGGAAGGGGCTTTGTAGAAAGGGCGTAACGCTGCTTATTGTGATTGTAGCTTGCCGCCTTGATGTGGTAACGGGTTCTACTTTTATTCGTGATGCGGTAATTATTGCGTTCATTGCGAATGAAACCATTTCCATTATTGAAAACGCCGGACTTATGGGAATTCCTATTCCCGCCGTAATCACAAAGGCAATCGAAATCCTGAAAACAAAATCTGAAAGTGAGGATATGAAAAATGAGTAATTCATCTATGGTGGTACACACCAACATTTCACCGAACAAAAGCAGCCCCCGCAATAAGGCGATTGATAGAATCACGCCCCATTGTGTAGTAGGTCAATGTTCGGTTGAAACGCTTGGTAACATTTTCGCCCCTTCTTCCCGTCAGGCTTCTTCCAATTATGGAATTGGCGTTGATGGCAGGGTTGGAATGTATGTTGAAGAAAAAGATCGTTCATGGTGTTCTTCCAGCAGTTCCAACGATAACAGGGCGGTAACTATTGAATGTGCTTCTGATACAACCGCCCCTTACGCAATGAATGATAAGGTGTACGCAACCCTTATTGATCTTTGCGTGGATATTTGCAAGCGTAACGGTAAAACAAAGCTGCTTTGGTTCGCTGATAAGGATAAAACCCTTGCTTATGAACCCGCTGCTGATGAAATGATTATTACCGTTCATAGATGGTTTGCAAATAAGAGTTGCCCCGGCGATTGGCTTTATTCCCGTTTGGGCGATCTTGCTGCAAAGGTTACTGCAAAGCTGAACCCTTCCAATGATACCGCTTCTGATGTTCTGTACCGTGTTCAGACCGGGGCGTTTTCTAAAAAGGCAAATGCGGATGCACAACTTGCAAAGGTAAAGGCGGCGGGGTTTGATACTTACATGGTTCAGGCTGGCGGCTATTACAAAATTCAGGTTGGTGCTTTCAGTAAGAAGGCAAACGCTGATGCAATGGCGGCAAAGCTGAAAGCAGCCGGATTTGATACCTATATCACTACTGAACAGGGGAAGGCTGTTTCTTCCGGTACGGAAGCAACCGTTACCGCCCTTGCTGTTGGTGATAAGGTGAAGATGGCAGCAGAAGCAACCGTTTACGGTTCAACTGCAAAATTCAAAAGTTGGGTATATTCTTCAACCCTTTATGTGCGTGAAATCAGCGGTTCAAGGGTTGTTATTTCCACCCTGAAAACGGGTGCTGTAACAGGTGCGGTTGATAAGAAATACCTTACAAAAATTTGATACTAATTTGTTACTAACTACCCCGTTTTAGTGAGGTTTTACACCGCATTATATTTTGAACAACCTTGAAAATACAGGCTTTTCAAGGGGTAGTAATTTCAACTGAATTATGGTAAAGTATTTACAAAAGTTTTCGCAGTCGCTCCAGCTCTTCTGCGGTATCTGCATCTTCCAGCTCTTCCTGCCGTGCCGCATATACCGCCCGCACAGACTCCGGATGGTGGCGGATGACCACGCCGCCGCCCTTGCCCTCGGGCAGGGAACACAGAGCGCCGAAATAACTGCTTCCGAACAGAACGGGACTTCCCAGCCGCTCCGTGCCGTCCTCGGCACGAAAGCCCAGCCGGAGAATGGCCCGTTCTTTTTCGTCCAGCGCTGAGAAATCGCGCGCCATCGCCTCGAGGCTTTCTTTCCGCAAGAGCGGCTGATCCCCGGGCAGGAAGATGTATCCCGCAAGGCCGGGCAGCTCCGAAAGCAGCGCTTCGAGGCCGAGGCGCACCGTGTCGTTCCGGCCCGGCAGGTTGTGAAGGATGGCTTTCACGCCCGCCTTACAAGCGAGTTCAGCCACTTCCGGTGAGCGGGTCACCACCACCCGGAGCGCGAGGGCGGGCGTCTCTGCTGCGTCCAGCGCCCGGACGATGAGGGGCGCGCCGCCGAAGTCGGCCAGCAGCTTATTGGAGCCGAACCGCACCGCCCGCCCCGACGCCATGATGACGCAGCCCACCGCCGTGTTTTCTGTGTACTCCATCCCGCAGACCTCCCGAAATTTCCGTTGCTGTTCGTTTCCGAATTGATGATTTCTGACGGTAGTATTATAGCGGATTTTGTGATAAAATAAAAGAAAAAGGTCACAGGAAAAAGAGAGGATACTGCATATGATGACCATTCGGGAATACAAGCGGGCTGAAAGCCTCGAGGAGGCTTGGCAGCTCAACCAGAAGCGCCCCAACCGTGTCCTCGGCGGCATGATATGGCTCAAGATGGAGAATATCAATGTCGGCACGGCCATCGACCTGTCGGGCCTCGGCCTCGACACCATCGAGGAGACGGACGAGGGCTTTTCCATCGGAGCGATGGTGACGCTGCGCCAGCTCGAGCTGCACCCCGGCCTCGCCGCCTATACGGACGGTGCCGTGCGGGAGTCGGTGCGCCACATCGTGGGCGTCCAGCTGCGCAACCTCGCCACCGTGGGCGGCAGCATTTACAGCCGCTTCGGTTTCTCCGACGTACTCACCATGTTCCTCGCGCTGAACGCTTCCGTAGAGCTTTATAAGGGCGGCGTCGTGCCGCTTGCTGAGTACGCCCAGCGCCCCTACGACCGGGACATCCTTGTGCGTGTCCTCGTGCCGAAGGAAAACGCCCGCTTTGTCTACCAGTCGGTGCGCAACAGCCAGACGGACTTCCCGGTGCTGACCTGCGCTGCCGCAAAATTGGCGGACGGCAGCATCCGCGCCGCCATCGGTGCGCGTCCGGGCAAGGCTGTGCTCTACACCGCCGCGCCTGAGGCGGGGGAGACCGCCGAGGAATTTGCTGCCCGCTTTGCCGCCGAGGTAAAGGCCGACATCAAGACCGAAAGCAATCTTCGCGGCGGCGCCGAATACCGCCGCCATCTGGCCGGCGTGCTGACGAAACGCGCCGTCTGTCGTCTGGAAGGCTGAGGAGGACACCATGCAGATAACACTTACATTGAACGATAAAAAGCTTACCGCCGACGTGGCCCCCGACACTCTGCTCATCGACTTCGTGCGCAGCCACGGTTGTCTGAGCGTCAAGAGGGGCTGTGAGACATCCAACTGCGGCCTCTGCACGGTCTTCCTCGACGACAAGCCGGTGCTGTCCTGCTCCGTTCTCGCGGCCCGCGCGGATGGCCATAAAGTGACCACGCTGGAGGGTCTGCAGGACGAAGCCGCTGAGTTCGGGGCTTTCATCGCGGATCAGGGTGCAGAGCAGTGCGGCTTCTGCAACCCGGGCTTCATCATGAACGCCCTCGCCCTCTTCCGGGAAAAGGAGTACCCCACCGACGAGGAAATAAAAGAGTATCTTTCCGGCAATCTCTGCCGCTGCTCTGGTTATGAGGGTCAGCTGCGGGGCATCCAGAACTTCCTCGCGTGGAAAAAGGCGAAAAAGGAGGCGGCAGAATGAACACAGTCAACAAACCCTTCCGCAAGAAGGATGCCATGCAGCTGGTGACGGGCCAGCCCGTCTATATGGACGACCTCGTCCCCGCCGACTGCCTCATCGTGAAGCTCCTGCGCTCTCCTCACGCCAACGCCATCGTGAAGAGCATCAACACCGCTGTGGCGAAGAAGGTGCCGGGCATTGAGGCCATCTTCACATGGGAGGACGTGCCGCAGGATGCCCGCCGCTACACCCAGGCCGGCCAGACTTACCCCGAGGCCAGCCCCTATGACCGCCTTCTCATCGACCGCCACGTCCGCTTTGTGGGCGACGTGGTGGCCATCGTGGCAGGCAAAGACGATAAATGCGTCGATAAGGCGCTGAAAATGATAAAGGTCGAGTATGAGGTGCTGGAACCTGTGCTCGACTACCACACCGCAAAGGATAACCCCATCCTCGTCCATCCGGAAGACAACTGGGAGAGCCTCTGCCCTGTGGGGGGCGATAACAAGCGCAACCTCTGCGCCCACGATGAGTGCGGCAGCGGCGACATCGACGCCGTGCTGGCCGACTGCGATGTGGTCATCGACCATGTCTACCATACCAAAGCCTGCCAGCAGGCCATGATGGAGACCTTCCGCACCTATTGCAGCATCGACCTCTATGGCCGGCTGAACGTCCTGAGCTCGACTCAAATCGTCTTCCACGCCCGCCGCATCATTGCAAACGCGCTTCACATCCCGAAGTCCATGGTGCGTGTGACGAAGCCCCGCATCGGCGGCGGCTTTGGCGCGAAGCAGACGGCTGTCTGCGAGGTCTACCCGGCCTTCGTGACCTGGAAGACCAGGAAGCCCTCAAAGCTCATCTTCACCCGGGAGGAGAGCCAGATCGCCTCCACGCCCCGCCATGAGATGGAGATCCATCTTCGCCTCGGCGCCAACAAGGATGGCCGCATCCGTGGCCTCGACCTCTACACCCTCTCCAACACCGGCGCTTATGGCGAGCACGGCCCCACGACGGTGGGACTTTCGGGACATAAATCCATCCCGCTCTATAGCGACGCTGAGGCTTTCCGCTTTACCTATGATGTGGTCTATACCAACCATATGTCGGCGGGCGCATACCGCGGCTACGGCGCGACTCAGGGCCTGTTCGCGGTGGAATCCGCCGTCAACGAGCTGGCCGCGAAGCTCCATATGGACCCCTTCAAAATCAGGGAAATGAATATTGTTCACGAGGGTGACGTCATGCCCGCCTACTACGGCGCGGTGAACACCAGCTGCACCCTCGACCGGTGCCTTGCAAAGGTCCACGAGATGATAAACTGGGACGAAAAGTACCCCCGCCGCGACATGGGCAACGGGAAGATCCGTGCCGTCGGCATGGGCATGGCGATGCAGGGCTCCGGCATCTCGGGCATGGACGTGGGCAGCGCGACCCTGAAAATCAACGACGAGGGTTTCTACACCCTGCTCATCGGTGCCGCTGATATGGGTACCGGCTGCGACACCACGCTGGCCCAAATTGCTGCCGAGGTGCTGGAATGCGGCCTCGACAATATCACGGTCTTCGGTGCGGACACCGACACCTCGCCCTACGACTCCGGCTCCTACGCGTCCAGCACCACCTACATCACCGGCAAAGCCGTCGAGAAGTGCGCGCTAAAGCTGCGGAGCCAGATCTGCAAGCTGGGTGCACAGCTGCTGGATTGCAGCGAAAATGACGTGGAATTTGACGGTAAAACGGTATTTACCTCGGCTGACCCGTCTAAATCTGTCTCGCTGGGTGATATTGCCACGGCTTCCATGTTCGGCCACGACATCCCGCTGGAAGTCACCGAGACCCACATGTCGCCTCTGTCGCCTCCGCCCTACATGGTGGGCGCGGCCGAGGTGGAGGTGGACACCGAGACCGGCGAAGTGAAACTGCTGGAATTTGACGCCTGCGTGGACTGCGGCACCCCCATCAACCCGAACCTCACCCGGGTGCAGGCCGAGGGCGGCATTTTACAGGGCATCGGCATGACCCTCACCGAGAACGTCACCTACGACCAGCGCGGCTGGCCCATGGAGAATTCGCTCATGCAGTATAAGATCCCCACCCGTGTGGACGTGGGCAAGGTTCGGGTCGAGTTCGAGAACAGCTATGAGCCCAACGGCCCGTTTGGTGCGAAATCCATCGGCGAAGTGGTCATCAACACGCCGCTTCCCGCCATCTCGGACGCCATCTACAACGCCATCGGCACCCGTTTCTACGAGCTGCCCATCACGCCCGAAAAAATCGCAATGGCAGTGGCCGAAAAAGAGGGTGCGGTCGGATGACTGGCCTCGAGGCTCTGCCATTCCTCGGAGAAACGGGACACGTTATTTCTCTGGTGGGCGGCGGAGGGAAGACAACATTGCTCTATGCGCTGGCCCGCCATTATTCGGCGCAGGGACAGCGGGTGCTCGTCTCCACCACGACCCATATCCAGCGTCCGGACGCGAACTACGCCCCCGATGAGGCGGCGCGGGATGCCCTCTGGCAGGCAGGCACCTACGCCGTGGCGGGGGTGCCTGCCGAAGGCGGGAAGCTGACCATGCCGCCCTATCTGGACGACTGGATGGCCGAGGCCGACACTGTTTTGCTTGAGGCTGACGGCGCGAAGCGCCATCCCTGCAAGGCTCCGGCCGCTCATGAGCCGGTGCTCCTGCGGTCAAGCGACATCGTGCTGGCGGCAGCCGGGCTGTCGGCAGTGGGAAAACCACTGCAAGATGTCTGCTTCCGCCTCGAAGCGGCCTGCACCTTGCTGGCCGTGCCGCCCGAGACGCCCCTGACGCCCGCTCTGCTGGCAAAACTGCTGGTAAGTGAAGTGGGTGGAAGAAAATGCGTCGGCACGCGGAAATTCTACGCCGTCCTCAACCAGGCCGACGACGCAGCCCGCCGTGCAGCAGGGGAACAGACACTTGCCATCTTGAAAGAAACTTACGATGTAACAGGATATTTGACACACTTTGAGAAAGGGGAGAGAGCCTGATGGCAAAAGAGGACAAAATCGTCTTCTGCACGGGCGGCGGCTGTACCGCCAAGCTCGGTGCGGGAGTGCTGAGCCATATTCTGGAAAAGCTGCCCCGGGGTGAGAAAGACCCCGACCTTCTCGTGGGCTACGACAGCCGGGACGATGCGGCTGTCTACCGCATCACCGACGACATCGCGCTGGTGCAGACGGTGGACTTCTTCCCGCCGATGGTGGATGACCCCTACACCTTCGGCCAGATCGCGGCGGCAAACGCTCTCAGCGACGTTTACGCCATGGGCGGCGAGGTGAAGACTGCACTAAATCTTGTCTGCTTCCCTGAGAGCATGGATCTGAACATCCTCGGTGAGATCTTGCGCGGCGGCGTAGAAAAAGTGGCCGAGGCGGGGGGCATCCTCGCGGGAGGCCACTCCATCGCCGACACCAGCGTGAAGTACGGCCTGTCGGTCACCGGTCTCGTGGACCCCCGCCGCCTCACTGCCAATGATACGGGAAAGCCCGGCGACAAGCTCATCCTCACCAAGGCGCTGGGGGTGGGCCTCATCTGCACGGCCAACCGCGTGGGCGAAGCTGCCTCCGGCGCCATGGACGCCGCCGTGGCCTCCATGACGACCCTGAACAAGTCTGCCGCCGAGATAAGTCGAAGCTATGATGTTCATGCGGCCACGGATGTGACCGGGTTCAGCTTCCTCGGCCACCTCCACGAGATGATGGGCGGGCGGCTGTCCTGCCGTATCGACGGCAGCGCTGTGCCGGTCCTGCCGGGTGCGTGGCAGGCCGCTGACGACTGCCTTTATACCGCCGCCGGTCAGCGCAACCGAAACCACACCGGGCCTTTCGTCCAGTTCGAAAATGTGCCGTTTGCCATGCAGGAAATTTTGTTCGACCCCCAGACCTCGGGCGGACTGCTGCTTGCCGTGGCTTCGAAAGAGGCTGAAAGCCTCCGGGACGAGCTGCAAAAAGCCAGCCTCCCCGCACAAATCGTGGGAGAAATCACAGAGAAGCAGGACACCGAAATAGTTGTGTCCTATCCTGAATAAAACATACGATAGAGAGGGAAAACTATGCTGAAAGTTGATGCCAGAGGGGACGCCTGCCCGCTGCCTGTAGTAAAGGCAAAGAAAGCGATTGCTGAACTAAATGGCGCAGGCGAAGTTGAAGTGCTTGTGGACAACGAGATCGCCGTCCAGAACCTCACCAAAATGGCCCAGCAGAAGGGCTACCAGTCTGCCGCCGAAAAGCTGGCCGAGCGGGAATACCGCGTCCTGTTCACCGTGGGTGAGCCTGCGGCAGAAGAAGAGGAAGCTCCGGCCTGCGCCCCTGACGCCCGCACCGATACGGTGGTGGTCATCGCGTCCGACAAGATGGGCGAGGGTGCTGAGGAGCTGGGCAAGACCCTGCTGAAGGCTTTTATCTTCTCGCTGACCCAGCAGGACAAGCTGCCTAAGACCATCCTCCTCTATAACGGCGGTGCGCACCTCACCTGCGAGGGTTCGCCTATGCTGGATGACCTCAAGGCGCTGGAGGCTGAGGGCGTTGAGATCCTCACCTGCGGCACCTGCCTGAACTTCTACGGACTGACCGAGAAGCTGGCCGTGGGCGGCGTGACGAATATGTACGTTATCGCCGAGAAGATGCTGAACGCCGGGAACGTGGTCAAGCCGTGATCTACCTCGACAACGCCGCCACCACCCTGCAAAAGCCGCCCTGCGTGGGCCAGGCTATGCTGGATGCGCTGGAACATGCGGGCAATCCGGGCCGCGGGGCGCATGAGCCGACCCTTCACGCGGCCCGTATCGTCTACCATGCCCGTGAGACACTTGCAACACTTTTCCATGCGGAAAGTCCGGACTGCATTGCTTTCACGGCCAACGTGACCCAGGCGCTCAACACGGCGCTCTGCGGCCTCGTCCGCCCCGGCGACCATGTTATCACGACGGTCTGCGAGCACAACTCGGTGCTGCGGCCGCTCTATCGCCTGCGGGAGCAGGGGGCAGAAGTGAGTTTTGTGGAGGTGGACGACACCGGGCGGCTGCGGTATGAGCAGTTCGAAAAATTTCTCCGCCCCAATACCCGCCTTGTCGTGGTGACGCATGCTTCCAACGTCATAGGCAATCTTACGGACCTTGCGTTTGTCTCCGCTTTTGCAAAAAAGCACGGTCTTACGCTTGTCGTGGACGCAGCCCAGACTGCGGGCGCACGGCCTGTCAACGTGCAGGCGCTGGGGGTGGATGTTCTCTGTTTCACCGGACACAAGGCGCTGCTGGGTCCGCAGGGGACTGGCGGGCTGTATGTCCGCCCCGGGCTGACCATGGCCCCCCTTGTGGTGGGCGGCAGCGGTATCCACAGTTTCGACGAAACGCATCCTTCTCAAATGCCCACAGCGCTGGAAGCGGGGACGCTGAATGTTCCCGGCCTCGCGGGCCTCGGGGCAGGTGTGGAGTGGATACTTTCGCAGGGCGTCGAGGTTCTGCATGAAAAAGAAATGGCTCTGACACGTCTGTTTTATGAGAAAATCGTCCATGCTCCCGACGTGAAAATTTACGGCAGTTTCGACGAAACAGATCGCGCACCCATCGTCTCCCTGAACTTCGGGGATGAGGACGCAGCCCGTGCCGCCGACATCCTCTGGGAGGACTACGGCATCTGTGTCCGGGCGGGCGCTCATTGTGCGCCCCTCATCCACAAAGCCCTCGGCACCGTGGAGCAGGGGATGGTGCGATTCAGCTTCTCCCACCAGAACACAGAGACCGAGGTGCTCAAAGCCGCCGAGGCGGTCTGTGAGCTGGCCGAGGAGGGTTGATATGCGCAGAAAAAGACAATATATCGTTCTTTCGTTTGCCTCTACTGCCCGTGCGATGGGCTGGGAGAAAGAGTGTGCCGCCCGGGGTATCCCGGGGCGGCTCATCCCGCTGCCCAGTGAGATCACGGCAGGCTGCGGGCTCGGCTGGCGGATGCTGCCCGAGGACTGGCAGGCGTGGCAGTCTCAGCTGAACGATGCGGGCTACGATGCTGCCACACCGGTGGAGCAATAAACCATAATGGAGAAATTCTATGTCGATTCGTGAGTTTTTGGACGCTTTGCGCAGCACACAGGGGCAGCATACGCTGGCCTCCGTACTGGAAGGGCCGGAAAGCGGAGCGAGGCTTCTTCTTTGTGAAGGCGTACCCGTCTGGCCCGCAAGACCGGAGGGGCTGCTGGCCCGGAATCTCCCGGCGCTGGCCGGATGTGGTGCAAGCGGCATCCTGACTCTGGAAAATAAGCGGGTCTTCGTGGAAAAATTCGGAGGCGCGCCCCGGCTCGTCATCTGCGGCGGAGGCCATGTGGCCGAGTCCGTCGTCCGGCTGGCCGTGATGCTGGGCCTGCCCGTCACCGGTCTCGAGGAGCGGCCAGATTACGCTGACGCCCTTCGCCGTGCCGGGGCCGAAAAGGTCCTCTGCGGTCCTTATGCCGAAAATCTCACGCAGGTGGAGGGTAGTGCGGAGACCTACTTTGTTGTCGCCACCCGTGCCCACTCCTTCGACGTGGAATGCCTTACCGAAATATACAAGAAACGACTTGCCTACGTTGGTATGCTGGGCAGCCGAAGCCGGTCGGCCCTTGTCCGCCGCCAGCTCATCGAGGCCGGAACTGCCCCGGAAAAGGCTGAGTCACTCCACGCCCCCATCGGCCTCGCCATCAAGGCACAGACAGCGCAGGAAATCGCACTATCCATCCTCGCGGAGATCGTTGAAGTGAAAAATAGCCGTCAGCAGACGGAAGGCTTCCCGCCCGAGCTGCTGAATGCGCTGGATGCCTGCACGGGACAGGGGAAGGCTCCTGTCCTTGTGACCATCGTTTCCCGCCACGGTTCGACCCCCCGGGAGGTGGGAGCAAAGATGCTGGTGCTGCCGGACGGCAGATCCGTGGGCAGTGTGGGCGGCGGCATTATGGAATACCGTGTGCAGCAGCTTGCATCAAAAATGCAGGCAGGCGAGGCTGCACCCTGCCAGCTGGCAGAGTATTCGGCCAGCGCAAAAGAGGACGATGCGGCGCTGGCTGCCTGCGGCGGCTCGATGAACGTGTTCCTGCAGCTGCTCAAGGAGGAAGAAAATAATGAAGCGTGATGACGTCATCCTGGTGCGCGGCGGCGGCGACCTCGCCACCGGCACCATCCATCGGCTGTGGTCGGCGGGATTGAAAGTGCTCGTGCTCGAAGCCGAACACCCTGCCGCCATCCGCCGCCAGGTCTCGGTAAGTGAGGCCGTGTATGAGGGCGGGGCTGCCGTGGAGGGAATGCGCGCTGTCCTTGTAAAAACGCTGGATGAGGCCGTTGTGGTCTGGCAGCGCGGCGACGTGCCGGTGATGGTGGACCCGAAGGGAGAGCTCATCCCGCAGGTGCAGCCTGCCGCGCTCGTTGATGCCATCCTTGCAAAGAAAAATCTCGGAACGACGCGGGATATGGCTCCGCTGACCATCGCACTCGGCCCGGGTTTTACCGCCGGTGTGGATGTCGATCTCGTGGTGGAGACCAAGCGCGGCCACCGTCTGGGCCGTATCATCCGGGAGGGTGCGGCCATCCCCAACACAGGCGTCCCCGGAGTCATCGGCGGCTATGGCGCTGAGCGTGTCATCCACGCAGAAAGGGCCGGTGTCTTCCGGAATGTGTGTGCCATCGGAGATATTGTGTCGGCGGGTGAAACGATCGCGGAAATCGAAACGCCGGACGGCACCCGCACTCCGGTGACGACCCGCATTGAGGGCATCCTGCGCGGCCTGCTGCGGGATGGCTACCCCGTCACGCCCGGCTTCAAGGTGGCTGACGTGGACCCCCGCCGGGAGGAGTTGGAAAACTGCTTCCTCATCTCCGATAAGGCGCGCTGCATCGCGGGAAGTGTGCTGGAGCTGATTGCGGCAAATCTGTGGAAATAATAAAAAGGGAAGAGGCTGCCTTGGGCAGTCCCTTCCCTTTTTTACATCAAATATCCAAGTCGGTAATCTCCGAGACACACCCGAAGTGCGCCCCACGTTGAGGAGAACTCGATGCCGTGAGCCCGGAGCTTCCCGGTATCCATCGCGAGGTTGCGGGTGAGATCGGATTCCTCGATCTTCACATCCACCTGTAGTAAATTGGCGAAGCATCGTGCTGTCTCGACCATATCTCCGTCGCACTCGCTGCCGAAGTTGTAGACGCCGCCGGGCAGCTCCATCGCAGGGATGAGGTTCTCGATGACCTCCCGCACATAGCCCACGCCCCGGTAGTCATTGCGCGAAAAGCGCAGCACTTCACCGGTCTTTGCCGCTTTCAGGATGTTCAGCGGCAGGTTGCCCCGGATGGGCAGATGATAGCCCGGGAGGTCGTACATCCAGGGCAGGCGGAGCGCCACAGCATCCGGGCAGCGGGCCAGAACCCGGGCCTCGGCCTCGAGCTTGTGCTGTCCGTAGACGTTGGAAGGGGAGAGGGGCAGCGTCTCCGCCAGCGCCCCCCGCTGCGTCACGCCTGCATACACCTGGTCGGAGCTGCAGGAGAGCAGCTTTGCGCCCACCTCCTCCGCTCCCTTCGCTACCCACTCGGGCAGCAGGACGTTGGCGCGGAAGGAATCCTCCGGCTCCTGCTGGCAGTACTGGGTGTTGGAGAGAGCCGCTGTGTGGACGATGACGTCCGGGTGCTCCTTCAAAATGAAGCGCAGTACCGCGTTTTCGTCGGCAGTGCGCAGGGTGTCGGACGGGAAGGCACAGAGCGCAAACTTCCCCCGCCACATATCGAGGATGCGCGCGCCCACAAAGCCGCCTGCGCCGGTTACAAGGACTCGTTTCATAGGGCAGTCACCTCAGTGAACAAGGAACAGTTCCAGCACGAAGACGACGGCGCAGCAGGCCACCGACACCTGGAACAGGCTGGCTCCGAACCATGCCGCCGCAATGCCCACGACCAGCGCCACCGCACCAGCTGCCGGACTCTGGGTGGCGTTGACGATGGCCGGGAAGGTCATGACCGCCAGAGTGACGTAAGGGACGTAGTACAAGAACGACTGGATGAACTGGTTTTTGATGGGCTTCCGGATGAGGGTCAGCGGCAGGATGCGGATGGTGTAGGATACGGCGAACATCACTGCGATGTAAAGCCAGTTGCTGCGAATCATTGTTCAGCCTCCTCACTCTGGGTTTTGACGGGGAATAACAGCGCACCTGCGCAGGAAATGGCCACTGTCAGGATGATGGTGCGGGTGCCGTCCGACAGGGCGGAAATGCCCGGCAGATAGGTGCAGGCAAAGCTCAGCGCAAAGCTGATGGCCACCAGCGCGGCCACGATCTTATCTTTCCGGGCCGGAGGAATGATGATGGCGAGGAACATGCCGTAGAGCGCCACGCTCAGTGCGCTGACGGCCCGCAGGGGCAGCAGATTGCCCGCGATGATGCCCAGCGCCGTACCCGAAGCCCACGCCGGCGCGGCCAGCGCGATAGCGCCGTAGGTGTAGAAGGGGTTCAGATAACCCGGCCGGGCGATGGTGATGCCGAACAGCTCGTCAGTGACGTCATAACCGATGATAAGCCGGTGGAAAAACGGTGTACCGGGGGCGAACCGCTGGGCCAGCGCACAGCTCATCAGCAGATAGCGGGCGTTGGCGATGAGGGTGATGATGGCTACCTCGAGATAGGTCGCGCCGCTGGCAATGAGGGCAAAGGCGGCGTACTCGCCCGCCGAAGCATTGTTGAGCAGGCTGGCCACGAAGCCCTGCAGGGGTGTAAAGCCCGCTGTCCGGGCCGCGATGCCCAGCGAGAACGACACCGCAAAATACCCCAGCGCGATCGGCACACCGTCCCGCATCCCCTCGCAGAACACCTTGCGGCTGAAAGCGTAGGGTTTGGCGGGCTGTGCGGAGCAGAGAGTCTGTTTCGACGACTCATGCGTAGTTTCCATGAGAAAAGCTCCTTTCCAATTTCAAACACAAACCCTATTATAGCATAGTTCGAGAGAAAATGACATCGGTCAGAAACGAAAATGCCACAGCTTTCGCCTCTGAAAGCTGTGGCATTTTCAAGATAGACTGCTTACTTGAACAGCTTGCGGCCAGCCCAGATGCAGACACAGGCTCCGATGACCGAGACGATGATCTCACCCACGAGGCCGGTAGCGGACAGGCCCACGAGGCCGAAGAGGATGCCGCCCACAAAGCTGCCCAGGATGCCCAGCACGATGTTGCGCAGGGCGCTGGTCTCACTGCCCATGATGCGGCCTGCAATGTAACCGGCCAGCGCACCGATGAGAAGACTGAAGATAAAACCAAACATAAGAAAAACCTCCTGAAATATGTAAAATCAGACGTTGGATGCTTCCTCCCGCGCGTAGCGGCAGATGTCCGAAAGACAGCATTTTTCGCACTCCGGCTTCCGGGCATTGCAGACGGCCCGGCCATGCATCACGAAACGGTGGCACAGATCACTGCCCTCTTCGGGCGGGACGATCTTCCAGAGCGCCATCTCCACCTTCTGCGGTTCCTTGATGCCGTCCACAAGGCCGATCTTGTTGCACAGGCGGATGCAGTGGGTGTCGGTGACGATGGCGGGCTTGCCGAACACGTCGCCCATGATGAGATTTGCACTCTTGCGGCCCACGCCGGGCAGTGCCAGCAGTTCCTCAAAGGTCGTAGGTACCTTGCAGTCGTACTTGTCCCGCAGCATCCGCATACAGGCTGAGATGTCCCGGGCCTTGCTGCGGCCCAGCCCGCAGGGTTTGACGATGGCTTCGATGTCCTCGGGCTCTGCCTCGGCCAGCGCGGCCACCGACGGATATTTTGCAAACAGGTCCTGCACCACGATATTCACCCGGGCGTCGGTACACTGGGCCGCCAGCCGGACGCTCACCAGCAGCTGCCAGGCGTGGTCGTAGTCCAGCGTGCAGCCTGCGTCGGGATATTCTGCCTTGAGCCGCCGGATGACCTCCAGAGCCAGCTCTTTTTTGGCCGTCAGGTCTTCGGCGGAGACGTTCTTTCCGCGCATACATTTCCCCTCGTTTCTTGATTGGAATGGCACAAGCATATCATGTTTTGCGAAATTTGTAAATGCTTTGTCGTTTATCTGAGAATCATTTTCATTATTTCTCTTGCCGCGGCGTGCAAAATGCGCTATACTATAAAAGAGAAGAATTCTCATGATCATTTTTGGAGGGAAGACCCATGAACGAACCGCTGGCGCAGCGTCTGCGCCCCAAAACGCTGGCTGATGTCTGCGGCCAGCAGCATCTTCTGGCCGAGGGACAGGTGTTCCGCCGCACCATCGAGAGCGG
>ERZ857969.638-NODE-638-length-57036-cov-9.531177_pt1 | contig 57036 bp, 55 predicted proteins | sample MGYA00519864_ERZ857969 | MGnify/ENA primary metagenome ERZ857969 (study PRJEB31778, sample SAMEA3449382) | human gut metagenome | biome: human gut; feature: human-associated habitat; material: faeces | place: United Kingdom | collected 2010/2012 ...
TGGGACTCGAACCCACATGGTTTCCCGCACGATTTTGAGTCGTGTGCGTCTGCCAGTTCCGCCATTCGGGCATTTTTGTTTACTTCATGCGTAATTTTTTTTCTGATTCTTAACATCTTAAATATCTTAACACAAATTTAATTTTTTGTCTAGTCCCAAAATGCATTTTCTATTGACTATTTGGGAAAATTAATGTATGATATATAATATTAAATTAAAGAAAAGAGGAAAATTAATATATGATATGTTCAGATTGCAATAAGAATAATGCGGAAATTTTTATAAATAGAATAGAAAATGGAGTATCATCTATGGAAGGCCTTTGTAGAGAATGTGCTAAAAAAAGAGGCATCGATGTTCCTGATAAGCCATTAAGTAAAAATGAAAATAATAATAATAATAATCAAAATGGCAATAATAATATGCCACCATTGAATAATATAGATATGTCAGTTATGTCAAAACAATTAGAAGGATTATTTAAAGATCTGTCTTCAAATTTGAAAATTGAAAATATAGAAGGAATGGAAGATTTTAATCCTGATGATATGGAAGAATATGATGACGAAGAGGGAGAAGAAAATGGAGGAAATCCATTAGGAATTCCAATTGGGTCAATTTTTGCAAGTATAGTTCCAGGAAGAAAAGTTAATGGCGAAGAAGAGGCTAACGGAAGTGGAAGACAAAAAGTTAAAGTAGAAAAAAAGCCTGCTAATAAAAAGAAAAAATATCTAGATACTTATGGAACTAACCTTACACAAAAAGCTAAAAATAATGAACTAGACATGGTTATTGGACGTGATAAAGAAATACAAAGAGTTATACAAATTTTAAATAGACGTACAAAAAATAATCCGTGTTTGATTGGAGAACCAGGAGTTGGAAAAACTGCAATAGCACAAGGTCTAGCAATAAAAATTGCAAATAATAATGTACCTGCAAAGCTATTAAATAAAGAAGTATACTTGTTAGATATGACATCTGTAGTGGCTGGAACACAATTCAGAGGACAATTCGAAGCACGTATGAAGGGAATAATCGAAGAATGTAAAGCGTTTAGAAATATTATTTTAGTAATAGATGAAATTCATAATATAATTGGTGCAGGAGATGGAGAACATTCAATGAACGCTGCTAATATTTTAAAACCATCATTATCAAATGGAGAAATTCAATTAATAGGAACAACAACATTAAAAGAATATAGAAAATATATAGAAAAAGATTCTGCACTAGAAAGAAGATTTCAACAAGTATTGGTTGAAGAACCAAATGTTGATGAATCAATAAAAATTCTTGAAGGAATAAAAAAATATTATGAAGAATATCATAAAGTAAAGATTTCTAATGATATAATTAAACAAACTGTTGTGATGTCAGAAAAATATATACATGATAGATTTTTGCCAGACAAAGCAATTGATATACTTGATGAAGCATGTTCAAGAATTAACTTAGAAAATAAGGAATTATTCAGATTAGAAATGTTAAAACAAGAATTGGCACAAGTTCAAGCGCAAAAAGAAGATGCAGCACAAGCAGATTCAACAGAAGATTATCAAAAAGCAGCAGACTTAAAAACAAAGGAATGCAGACTAATTGAAGAAATCGACCAATTAAATAGTACAATTCAATTAAAAAATCTTACTACACAAGATATTGCACAAGTAATTGAAAGTTGGACTAAAATTCCAGTTAAAAAAATTACAGAAGCAGAAACACAAAAATTATTAAACCTAGAAACAAATCTTCATACTAGAGTTATAGGTCAAGATAAGGCAGTAAGTGCAGTTTCTCGTGCAATAAGAAGAAATCGTGCAGGATTACAAAGCACAAAAAGACCACCTTCATTCATATTTGTTGGTCCAACAGGTGTAGGAAAAACAGAATTAGCAAAAAGCTTAGCATATGAAATGTTTGGCTCAGAAGACTCAATAATTAGAGTTGATATGTCTGAATATATGGAAAGTCATTCAACTGCAAAATTAATAGGTGCACCTCCAGGATATGTTGGATATGATGATGCAGGACAATTAACAGAAAAAGTAAAAAGAAAACCATATTCAATAATACTATTTGATGAAATTGAAAAAGCACATCCTGATGTATTTAATATATTACTTCAAGTGCTTGATGATGGCAAACTTACAGATTCACAAGGAAATACAGTAAGTTTTCAAAATACAATAATAATAATGACATCAAATGCAGGTTCAAATTTAAATAATAATTCAATTGGATTTGCTAAACAAACAGTAGATACAAGCAAAATAGAAGAAAATCTAAAACAAGTATTTAGACCAGAATTTTTAAACAGAATTGACGAAATAATTGTATTTGATTCATTAACAAAACCAGAATTAATACAAATTGTTGATTTAATGCTTAAAGATACTAAAAAAGCATTAGCAGAAAAAAATATGTCATTAACAGTTTCAGATACTGCAAAAGGATTTATACTTGAAAAAGGAACAAACTTAAAATTCGGTGCTCGTCCATTAAGAAGAGCAATTCAAAGATATGTTGAAGATGAAATATCTGAAATGATTTTAAGAAATGAAGTACATGATGGACAAAACATTACAGTAGACTTTGAAAATGATAACTTAAAGTTTGATGTAAAATAGTCTTGAAAGGAAAAAAATAAATGAAAAAAGAAAATATACCAAATATCCTAACAATTATACGTTTTATATTAATACCATTTATTTTTACATCTGTTGTAAATGAAGACTTTTTAGCAACAATAGTAATATTTACAATTTCAGCAATAACAGATATGCTAGATGGATATATTGCTAGAAAATATAATTATATTACCGATATAGGAAAGCTAATAGATCCATTAGCAGATAAACTTACACAAATGTCTTTATTATTATCTCTTGCAATATTAAAGATTTTACCTTGGTGGATATTTGCAATAGTATTTATTAAAGAATGTGTTATGATAATAGCAGCATCATTAATGTATAAAAAAGATGATGTAGTTGTGTATAGTAAATGGTATGGAAAACTTGCAACAGTCCTATTTTACTTAGCAATAATAAGTTCATTATTAATAAACCAATTTCATTTTGAAATTTCATTAAGAGTTGATTTATATTTATACTATTTAGCAATACTTGCTACAATATTTTCGTTAATAATGTATGCGATACAATTTAAATTTAAAAAAAGTTGTCAATAGGGGATTTTCCTTATTGGCAATTTTTAAATTGTGAAAATTGTGTGAATTTTAGCACTCTACTATTGACAATGCTAAAAATAGATGTATAATAAGATTGTAAAAAGGAAAGAGGTAATGTATTATGATGATGATACCAAGAAGAAATGGAAATGGATTAGATTTTTGGGATGAGGTTTTACCTGATTCATTTTTCACAGAAAAAGAAAGTAAATTAATGAAAACCGATTTAAAAGAAAAAGACGGAAAATATTTCTTAGAAATTGATATACCAGGATATGAAAAAGAAGATATAAAAATAGAATTGCATGATGGATATTTAACAGTATCAGCAGAAAAGAATGAAGAAAAAGAAGATAAACATGCTAAATACTTAAAGAGAGAAAGATTTTCAGGAATGTGTTCAAGAAGTTATTACGTTGGAGAGAATGTAAATGAAGAAGACATAAAAGCAAACTTCAGAAACGGTATTCTTACAATAGAATTTCCAAAAGAACCAGAAAAGAAAATTGAAGAGAAAAAATATATTCCAATTGGAGAATAGAAAGGAAGCCAGAAAGAGGCTTCTTTTTTTAACTTCTGGATTGACAATTAGTAACAAAAATGCTAAGATAAAAAAGTAGATTAAAAAAAAACTGATTTTGCAGTTTTTATTTTAATCTATTTTTGGTTTAACAAAGCAAAATATATATAAGAAATAATACTGCAAAAGAGGTAAAATAGGAGGAAAAAATGAACACAAAATATGTATTTGTAACAGGAGGAGTGGTATCAGGATTAGGAAAAGGAATAACAGCAGCATCATTAGGAAGACTATTAAAAAACAGAGGATATAAAGTAACAATACAGAAATTTGATCCATACTTAAATGTAGACCCAGGAACAATGAGTCCATATGAACATGGGGAAGTATTTGTAACAGATGATGGAGCAGAAACAGATTTAGACTTAGGACATTACGAGAGATTTATAGACGAAAACTTAACACAGAATTCAAGTGTAACAATGGGAAAAGTCTATTCATCAGTAATTGAAAAAGAAAGAAGAGGAGACTATTTAGGAAAAACAGTTCAGGTAATACCACATGTTACAAATGAAATAAAAGAAAGAATATACAGTTTTGAAAACACAGATACAGACATAGTAATAACAGAAGTTGGAGGAACAGTAGGAGACATAGAGGGACTATCAATAATTGAAGCAATTCGTCAAGTTGGGCTTGAAAAAAATCCAGAAGATGTAGTATATATACATGTAACACTATTACCATACATATTTGGTTCAAATGAAATAAAATCAAAACCAACACAGCATTCTGTAAAAGAATTACAAAGTTTAGGAATTCAGCCAGATATTCTTGTATGTAGAACAGAACAAGAAATACCTGATACTGTAAGAGAAAAATTAGCATTGTTTTGTAATGTAAGAAAAAGTAGTGTAATTCAAAATAAAACAGCTGACAATTTATATGCAGTACCATTAATGCTAGAGGAAGAAGGATTAGCAAGAGAAGTATGTAATCATATGAGACTTGATAGATATGTACCAGATAATACAGAATGGCAAAAAATGATAGATAATATAAGAAATATAAAAGATGAAGCAGTAAATATTGCGATAGTTGGTAAATATATAAAATTAGAAGATTCGTATTTATCAGTAATTGAAAGCTTACATCATGCAGGTTTTGCAAATCATGTAAAAGTAAATATAAAATTAATAGATTGTGAAACAATAAACGCAGAAAATTCCTCAGAGAAATTAAAAGGATTACAAGGAATCATTGTTCCAGGAGGATTTGGAAATAGAGGAATTGAAGGAAAAATACAAACTATAAAATATGCAAGAGAAAACAATATACCATTTTTAGGAATATGTTTAGGAATGCAAATGGCAGTTGTAGAATTTGCGAGAAATGTATTAGGAATAAAAGATGCAAATTCAGCAGAATTCGATGAAAAAGTTAAAAATCCTGTAATACACATTATGAATGAACAAATAGGAATTGATAAAAAAGGTGGAACAATGCGTTTGGGTGCATATCCATGTATATTAAAAGCTGGAACATTAGCGAGAGAATTATATCAATCAGAGAAAATTTCAGAAAGACATAGACATAGATATGAATATAATAATCAATATAAAGAAAAGTTGGAAGGAGCCGGATTAATATGCTCAGGAACATCACCTGACGGAAAATTAGTAGAGATTATAGAGTATAGAAAACATCCATATTTTATAGCAGGACAGTTTCATCCAGAGCTAAAATCAAGACCAAATAGACCAGCACCATTATTTGTAGGACTAGTTAAAGCTGCTAAGGATATAAAATAAGAGTATTAATATTAAAAATAAAAAGAGGGAGTTCTAATTTGAACGCCCCCTTAAATTCTGTTACCAAAAGTTAAAAGATAACTTTACTGGTTATCGCTTTTTTGATTCTTGCAATTGAAATTGCTAAATTGTCAATCATGTAATCAATCTGAGTATCGGTTACTGGATTGATGTCATAACTTTTAGATGTTGCCCATGCCAAACCACTATTAAGGCTGATGTTTAAACTTTTTTCACCAGAGTTAAAATTGCAAATATTGATGCTTATAATTTCATCTAATCCATTTAGAGAAGAATAGCTTGTGTAATAATGTCTGACAGATGTATACCCAGTATATGAGCTTTTAGACTCATCATTCAGATATTCTGCATAATAGAGCAAACTATTAGGGGAGAATATGAATTCAGTTGTTGCTTCTGAATTAGAAATTGCAAATCCTGCATTTGGTAATTCATAGGTGTTTGAGTTAGAAACAAATTCAAAACTCACATCATTTAAGCAGCAATATGGATCTTTTATCTTGCTAAAGTCTTCTGTGAATGGATTGATAGCATTGTCAAAATTCTTAATTAAATTATGAAGCATATCGGCTCGCTGAATTGACGAATGCATATGTTGTGGTAACTTCAAATCAGAATGAGCTGAATTCTTCAAAACTTTTTTATAGGTTTCATTAAAAATTTTTCTTAAGGTATTTTCATTAAATTTGTTTTCTAATAATAAAGAAAATAATAATAATCCGTATAAAGAACGAATTTCATCCAAATTAATAATGTCGTTTTGCCGTTTCCCAAGTTTAAACTTAGCCAGTTTCATAACTTTCATAGAAAATGGTGTACATTTGTGAATAACAAAATCAGTTCCTGAGTGAATAAGCAATACACCGTTTACCTCGTAACATGGCACTAAAAGATTAAACCGAATTTCTCTGTCTAATAATCTTTTTGCACCAAGATTCTCCATTGCTATTTTGAATTCTTGAATAGCGATACCCATGTTGCATTTTCCTCCTTAAATAGAATTTTTATAAATTTACAACGCTAATCATTATATCACGATTTTATGTTAAAATCAAATTTTTATAAAAACTTGTAATAATTATGTGAAATTTGCATAGAATTATTTCAGCAAAATGTGAACTTTGTGTGAAAAATTAATAAAGCTATTGACAATAATAAAAAATGGGTATATATTATTAGCAGTCAATATAAAAGAGTGCTAATAAATAATTAGCCAAATTAAGGAGGTAATATTTATGATAAAACCATTAGCAGACAGAGTATTGGTAAAAATGAAAGAGAGTGAAGAAACTACAAAAAGTGGAATAATTTTAGCAAGTTCAGCACAAGAAAAACCACAAATAGCAGAAGTTATAGAAGTAGGACCTGGAAGATTAATAGATGGAAAAAGAGAAGAGATGGAAGTAAAAAAAGGAGATAATGTAGTAGTAAGCAAATATGGAGGAACAGAAGTAAAATATGAAGGGGAGGATTACATTATTTTAAGAGAAGAAGATATATTAGCTATAGTAAAATAATTAAAAGAAAGGAATGATTAGCATGGCAAAACAAATTAAATTTGGAGAAGATGCAAGAAAATCTTTATTAGAAGGTGTCAATAAATTAGCAGACACAGTAAAAGTTACATTAGGACCAAAAGGAAGAAATGTAGTATTAGATAAAAGTTATGGAGCTCCATTAATCACAAATGATGGAGTAACAATAGCAAAAGAAATTGAATTAGAAGATAAATTCGAAAACATGGGAGCTCGTTTAGTAAAAGAAGTATCAACAAAAACAAATGATGTAGCAGGAGATGGAACTACAACAGCAACAGTTTTAGCACAAGCAATGATAAAAGAAGGAGTAAAAAATGTTGCAGCTGGAGCTGACCCAATGGCAATAAAAAGAGGAATAGAAAAAGCAGTAGATGGAGCAGTTACAGAATTAAAGAAAATAACATCACCAGTAAATGGAAAAGAAGACATAGCAAGAGTTGCAAGTATATCTGCAAACAATTCAGAAGTTGGAGAACTAATTGCAGATGCAATGGAAAAAGTATCAAAAGATGGAGTAATAACAATAGAAGAATCAAAAACATCACAAACAGAATTAAATGTAGTAGAAGGAATGCAATTTGACAAAGGATATGTATCACCATATATGGTAACAGATACAGAGAAAATGGAAGCAATTGTAGATAATCCATATATTTTAATAACAGATAGAAAAATAAGCAATATTCAAGAAATATTACCATTACTAGAAAACTTAATGCAATCATCAGGAAAACTAGTTATAGTATGTGATGATATTGAAAGTGAAGCATTATCAACATTAATATTAAATAAATTAAGAGGAGTATTAAATGTTGTTGCAGTAAAAGCACCTGGATTTGGAGATAAGAGAAAAGCAATGTTAGAAGACATGGCAATTCTAACAGGTGGTGAAGTAATATCACAAGATTTAGGAATGGAATTAAAAGATACACAAATTACACAATTAGGTAGAGCAAAACAAGTAAAAGTACAAAAAGAAAATACAATAATTGTTGATGGTGCAGGAGATAAAGAAAAGATTGCCGAAAGAGTAAGACAAATAAAAGCTCAAATCGAAGAAACAAAGAGTGAATTTGATAAAGAAAACTTACATGAAAGATTAGCAAAGATTGCTGGAGGAGTTGCAGTAATTGGAGTTGGAGCAGCAACAGAAATTGAAATGAAAGATAAAAAATTAAGAATAGAAGATGCATTATCAGCAACAAAAGCAGCTGTTGAAGAAGGAATTGTAGCTGGTGGTGGAACAGCATATGTAAATATTATACCAGCAGTAGAAAAAGTTGCAAAATCACTTGAAGGTGGAGAAAAACTAGGTGCAGAAATAGTATTAAAAGCATTAGAAGAACCAGTTAAACAAATTGCAAGAAATGCAGGATTGGAACCAGCTGTTATATTAGACAATGTAAAGAAATCAGCTATAGGATTTGGATTTGATGCAGATAAAGAACAATATGTAGATATGAAAAAAGCTGGAATAGTTGATCCAACAAAAGTAACAAGAAGTGCATTACAAAATGCAGCATCAGTAGCAGCAATGGTACTTACAACAGAAAGTTTAGTAACAGATGCTCCAGAACCAAAAACATGTGGATGTGGAAATAATCATGAAATGGATAATGGAATGAACGGAATGTATTAATAAAGCATTATATAAAAATGTCGAAAAAAGCAACAAATTTAGTTTTGTTGCTTTTTGTATAAAAAAATGACTTGTATGTATACATAACTTGCAAAAAAAGTAAAAATATGGTATAATAGTTCTATCATGATGGCAATTAGCCAAGGAGGAAAAAATTCATGATTAAATACGATGTTGTTGCTGGGTTCTATTATGTGGATATGACCGGACTGGTTATGTCTACAGAGATTTTTGAGCTGAATCAGGTGGCTCACGATTTGAACAGAAACCTGATTAAACTCAGAGAATTCAGCGCAAGTTAATATCCCTGGCGGGGACCCAAGCAGTGCTTGGGTCCTTTTTTATATAAAAAAATCACAAAAATTTCATTGACAATTCAAATTATTATCCTTATAATTAGTATGGCAAAAGAATAAAAATGTAATACAATAAACAAATATGGAAAAAATAAAAATGGAGGTAATAAAAAATGGATTTTGAACAATGGAAAGGCTTTGAAAAAGGCGAATGGAAAAGAAAAATTGATGTAAGAAATTTCATTCAAAAGAACTATACACCATATGAAGGAAATGCAACATTTTTAACAGGAACAACAGAAAAAACAAAAAAATTATGGGATGAAGTATTAAAATTATATGAAAAAGAAAGAAATTCAAATGGTTCAGTATTAGATATAGATACAAAAACAATATCAACAGTATCAGCACATGAAGCTGGATATATAGATAAAGACTTAGAAGAAATAGTTGGATTACAAACAGATGCACCATTAAAAAGAGCAATAATGCCATATGGTGGAATCAAAATAGTAGAAAAATCATGTGAAGCTTATGGAAGAGAAGTAGACCCAGAAGTTGATAAAATATTCCATACAGTAAGAAAAACACACAATGATGGAGTATTTAGTGTATATACACCAGATATAAGAGCTGCAAGAAGTGCACACTTAATTACAGGACTTCCAGATGGATATGGAAGAGGAAGAATAATTGGAGATTACAGAAGAGTAGCACTATATGGTGTTGATGAATTAATTAGAGAAAAACAATTAGATTTAGAAGAATTAGATGTAGATGAATTTACAGAAGATGTAATAAGAGAAAGAGAAGAAATCTATGAACAAATAAAAGCATTAAACGAATTAAAAGTAATGGCAGCAAAATATGGATTTGATATATCAAGACCAGCTGGAAATGCAAAAGAAGCAATACAATGGTTATATTTTGGATATTTAGGAGCAATAAAAGACCAAAATGGTGCTGCAATGAGTATTGGTAGAACATCAACATTTTTAGATATATATATAGAAAGAGATTTCAAAAATGGAACATTAACAGAAGAACAAGCACAAGAATTAATGGATCATTTTGTAATGAAATTAAGATTAGTAAGATTCTTAAGAACACCAGAATACAATGAATTATTTAGTGGAGATCCAGTTTGGGTAACAGAAAGTATTGGTGGTATGGGAGTTGATGGAAGAACATTAGTAACAAAGAACTCATTCAGAATTTTACACACACTAGAAAATTTAGGACCTGCACCAGAACCAAATTTAACAGTATTATGGTCAACAAGATTACCAGAAGGATTTAAACGTTATACTGCAAACTTATCAATCAAAACATCTTCAATCCAATATGAAAATGATGATGTAATGAGAACAACATTAGGTGATGATTATGGAATAGCTTGTTGTGTATCACCAATGAAGATAGGAAAACAAATGCAATTCTTTGGTGCAAGAGCAAACTTAGCAAAAACATTATTATATGCAATAAATGGTGGAAAAGACGAAAAATCTGGAAAACAAGTAGCTCCAAGATTTGAACCAATAACATCTGAATATCTAGATTATGATGAAGTTATGGTAAAATTTGATCAAATGATGGATTATGTAGCAAAAATTTATATAAAAGCATTAAATGCAATACACTATATGCATGATAAATATTCTTATGAAGCAATAGAAATGGCTTTACACGATAAAGATGTAATAAGAACAATGGCATGTGGTATAGCAGGACTTTCAGTAGTTGCAGACTCATTATCAGCAATAAAATATGCAAAAGTAAAAGTTATAAGAGATGAAAACGGATTAGCAGTTGACTATGAAATTGAAGGAGATTATCCAAAATTCGGAAATGATGATGACAGAGTTGATCAAATAGCTGTTGATGTTGTAACACAATTTTTAAGAAAATTAAAGAAACATCCTGCATATAGAGGTGCAAAACAAACATTATCAATATTAACAATAACATCAAATGTTGTATATGGAAAAGCAACAGGAAATACACCTGATGGAAGAAGAGCAGGAGCTCCATTTGGACCAGGTGCAAATCCATTACATGGAAGAGATACAAATGGTGCATTAGCTGTAATGAACTCAATTGCAAAATTACCATTTGAAGAATCAGAAGATGGTATTTCATTCACATTTGCAATTACACCTTCAACATTAGGTCAAGATATGTGGACAAAAGAAACAAATCTTGTAAGTATGTTAGATGGATATTTTGCAGAAACAGGACATCATATTAATGTTAATGTATTTGATAGAGCTTTACTTGAAGATGCTATGGAACATCCAGAAAAATATCCTCAACTTACAATTAGAGTCTCAGGATATGCTGTAAACTTTACAAAATTAACAAGAGAACAACAATTAGATGTAATTAACAGAACAATTCATGAAAGAATTTAATAAAAGATAGATATAAAGCTTTAAGAATTTCTATATAATAGTAATTCTTAAAGCTATTTTTTTATGTAGTAGGAAAGTTAAAATCGCTAGCATTTTGATATTTCATCGCTTTGCTCAGAAACTCAAATCGGGCGAAAACAAATAATAATTTTATAAAGATTGACGCAATTTACATAATGTGATATACTGATAAATAGTGTAAAAAAGGAGAATTTATATGAATATAGAAATAAATACAGATAATAATCTATTACAGAATAGAACCAAATCAACCAATTGTGATGGGTTATCAGTTTCAAAAAAAATCGATTTATTTGAAAGATATTTGAAAGAAAATTCAAATGAATCAATTCATTCTAATACTATTTTTGAAGGATATAATATAGGAAGAATTCTTATACAACTTAGATATTTAATGAAAAATAATTTGATAAAATATAACTCTGAAGAATTTAAAAGAATGGAAAATTTAGGATTATTAGAAAACACTAAAGAAACAATATATGTAAAAATTAAACGTTTAAAACAGTTTTGCGAAAAACATCCTTATGCATTTTCCAATATTTATAGATTACGTAAAGATTTAAATAAGAAAGAAAAAATGGAATTTGAAAAAGTTTTTAAAGATTATACTTATATAAGGGAAAGAAAATCTAGAGGAAAATTGCCCAAAAAATTAGAAGAAGAATTAAATAATAGTCAAATTGGAGGAGTATTTAAAAAAGATGATATTGGAGAACTTTATGAGAAATATGAAATTGGTGATAAAGAAAAAAGACAAATAATAAATGAATTTGGAAATATGGAAAAATTAAAAAAATCTTATAAAAAATATATGATAAAACTTGCTAATGCTAAAAATTATAATGAGATACATAGAATAAAAATTGAAAATAAAGAGTCAGCTATGGAAAACCCAAAAATTCCATTAGTAAGAAATTTCTATTTAGGATCTCAAAGTTTAGAAAAACAGAAAGCTTTATTGAATTTTATCTCATATATGTACGGAGAAAAATATGCTACTAATATAATATTAGGACCAGAAGTTGATGTGATTTTAGAAAAAATCTTAAGAGAAATGTTAACAGATAGAGAAAGACATATTGTGGAATTTAAATTTGGATTAAAAAGAGAAGAAGAAATACCTAAAGAAGTAAGGAATATGAAACAACAAAGCATGTATCAAATAATGTGTTATCAAGTAGTACGAAAAATGCGTAAAAAAGAAATAAAAGATGTTTTTTTTAATCATCTTTATAAACCATCTGAAGAATTTATTAGAGCATATTTTAGTAAAATGGATGTTTTTGAAAAAGATAGCGAACAGTTATCAGATGAAGATAAACAAGAACTATTAAATATGATAGATGTGGAAAATGAAAATATTGGAGTAATAGATGAAGATACAATAGAAGAAATGGCAATTGAAAACATAAATTTTTCAACCCAACTATTATATAAGGCAATGAAATATAATGGGGTAAATACAGTTGGAGATTTATTAGAAAAAGCAAGAAGTAAAAAAGATTTATTAACTATGGCATATATTGGCAATAAAGAAGCAGAAGAAATAATAGAAAAATTATCAGAACTTGGAATTACCATTTATAATGGAGTAAAAACGAGAGAAAAAATAGGACTAGAGATAAAAAGCTTAAACTTATCACATAGATCATATATGGTGTTGGCAAGAAATGAAATATATACAGTTGAACAATTAGTAGAGAGAATAAAAAGTAAGGATGATTTGTTGCAATTAAGATGGATTGGAGAAACAACAGCTAATGAAATAATAGAAAAATTGGCTGAAAATGGAATTACAATTTATAAAGATGAAAATGAAGAAGCAATAAAAATAGCATTATCAAAATTAAGAATACAACAAGAAAAAATGCAAGAATTAGATGCAAATATTCTTTATCTTAAGAAACAAAGAGAAGTAGGAGAACAATTGGAAAATCAATCTAAAGGAGAAGATGATAATGGAAGATAAAAAGCAATTTTTTGAAATATATCAAAAAGTAAAAAAAGAAGAAATGAATATAAAAACTTTAGATTCAAAAACAACATTAAAAATTTTACAGATGCTTAATGAAGAAATTAAAATAAATGATAGAAGAATTGCCCAAAAAACTGAAGAATATGAAAAACTTTTAAAAATACAAAAAAAGACTTCATAACTAATGTTATGAGGCCTTTTTCTTGTATTTAAAGATTAACGATTATTGTCATCATCATAGTAATTAGTTCTTCTATTATTAGAAGAAGCATAATACCAAATTAAAGCAATAATAACAGCAGCTGCAACAGCAATTATAAGCCAAGTCCACATAGTAGAATTCATACCTAAGAAATTAGTTGTGTTTGCATCTGTTGCTGTTCTAGTAGCATTATAACCTGTAGTATTTCTAACAGCTGTATTAGCATCATTACCAATACCAGTCATAATATCATTATTATTAGTATTATTTGTAGTATTAGTATTTGCATTATTGTTGTTATTGTTCATATTAGTCATATCATTTATTCCATCTCCAACACCTTTTAAAGCATCTTCGACAGCATTTTCAGCTCCACCAACAACATCTCTTACACCATTAACAACATCATTGCCAGCATTTTGCATAGTATTTTCGGTAGCAAAACTTAAAGTAACAGAAAAAGAAAATATTATTGCTATAGCCAAACCAATTGCAAGAAACAATTTTTTACTCATAATGTCTAAATTCCTTTCTAAAAATTACAATTAAAGGTTTCAAAACAAAACCTTATTTATAGTATTAATTTATTGAACCAAAATATACTTGAAAAATCTTGCAAAAAAATAAAAAATCATATAAAATTAATCAAAAGGAGCAAACATAATGAAAATTATAAACAATGTAGATGACTTTAAATCATTAAAATCAATAGATTTAGAAGATATAAAAACTACTAAAATTAATGATTTAAAAAGAAAAGATGAAGCTAAAACAAGAATAATGAAATATATTACATATAAAAAAAGAACAGAGCAAGAAGTAAGAAAAAAGTTTAAAAATGAAATAGATGAACAATTACTTGATGAAATAATTGAATATCTAAAAGAAGCTAATTATCTAGATGATTATCAATTTATTCAAAAACAAGTAAATGAATATATGATGTTAAAAACATTATCAATAAGAGAATTAAAATACAAACTTCTAGAAAAAGGATTAGACAAAAAATTAGTCGAAAAATATATAGAAGATAATAGAGAAGAACTTGAAGAATATGAAAAGAAATGTATAGAAAAAATAAGAAGAAAAAAAGCAGGAAATATGGAAGAAGAAAAAATTAATCAATATTTGTTTAGAAAAGGATATCCAATAAGCAAATATGAATAAATTAATTTTGGACAGAGTTGTAGCTTAAAGGAAGGAAAAACAAATGCAAAATTTAATTACAATGGGAAGAATATATTCTATAAAATTAGAAAATTTTGAAGGACCATTAGATTTATTATGTCACTTAATAGACAAAAATAAAATGGATATTTATGACATAAATATAAGTGAAATAGCAGATCAATATATAGATTATATAAATCAAATGGAAAAAATGAATTTAGATATAACAAGTGAATTTTTAGTTATGTCATCAACATTATTATATTTAAAATCAAAACATTTATTACCAAAAGTAGAAAATGAAGAGGAAGAAATTACAGAAGAAGAACTTATTAGAAGAATAATTGAATATAAAAAATATAAAGAAATAACCAAAAAATTAAAAGAAGCATTTTTAGTAAATTCAAATAGATTATTTAAAATGCCAGAAGAAATTGAATTACCAAAACAAAAAATACAAAAAGATTATACTCCAAATATAATACCAGAAGTTTATCAAAAATTGTTGCAAACAAATGCTGAAAAAATAAATGAAAATGCTGCAAATATTGAAAAAATAGCAATAACAGAAACATTTTCTGTTGGAGATAAAGTAAAAGATATGTATAGAGCATTAATAAAATATAAGAAATTTACATTTAATAAATTATTTACATTAAAAAAACATAGTAAAAATGAAGTTGTTACAGCATTTACAGGACTTTTAGAAATGTCACGTAGAAATAAAGTTGTAACAGAACAAGATGAATTATTTGGAGACATAGAGGTAGAAAAGTCAAAATTTCACCCAAAACAAATTGAAGATTAAAAAAGAAAAAATAGGAAAAAATAATATTATAACTTTTAAGAAAAGAGTTGATAATATTGTTTTTTCTTTTTATATTAGTAATATTTACGATTTTGATAATTGCAATACATACAAGTAAAATTGGTATAGATATAAAAAATCTTATAATTGATACAGATGCAGAAGAAAAAATAAATGAAGATGGAAAAATATATGTTTATTTATTATTATTTAATAAAATTAAATTATTTAGAAAAAATGTAAGAAATATACCAATGAAAGATGTGAAATTTGAAACAAGTGATTTTGATATAAAGATTTTTAAAAATAAAGATATAAAAATAAATTATTTGGAATTGATTCAAAATATTAATATAGATATAAAAAATATAGATTTGAATGTCAATATTGGAACAGAAGATGCAGGAATAACTGCAATATTAGTGGGAATTTTGGCTGGAATATTGGGAATAATTATAAAAAAGCCGAAATATCAGATTTTGCCAATTTATGCAAATAGAAATTTATTAAAAATTAATCTAAATGGTATATTTACAATATATTTGATGCATTATATATATAAATTTATAAAAAACAATATAAAGGAAAGGTTTATGGATAAACCCTTAAATAAAAATCTAAATTTTAAAGTAAGGTAAGTGATATTATGGGAGAACATCCTATTGAAAATTTAATGATTACAGCAATGAATAGTATTCAAAACATGGTAGATGTGAATACTATAGTAGGTGAGCCAATTCAATCAATGAATGGAATTACAATTATTCCAATCTCTAAAGTATCTTTTGGATTTGCAGCAGGTGGAAGTGAATTTACAGGTGAAACTATAAAACAATATAGAATGAAAGACAAAGATGAAGAAATTGAATACAAATTACCATTTGGAGGTGGAGCAGGGGCAGGTGTTTCAATAAATCCAGTTGCTTTTTTAGTTGTGCAAGGAGATAATGTAAAATTAATGCCTGTTGACCATCAATCTTGTATTGATAGACTTATAGATTATGTTCCAGATTTAATGCAAAAAATTAATGAAATGTTTAATAAAACAATTTGTCAAAAAGATGAAAGAACAAAAAGAATTTTAGAAGATATAAAAAAGAAGAATTGTAAAAAATCGGATTGTAATAAGAATCAAGAGAAAAAAGGTGAAGAAGTGAAAAAACAAGATGAAAAAATTGTTCAAAATGAAGTTAATTCTCAAAAAGAAAATAAGATGAATATTGAAACAATTGAATCAGATGGGGAAATTTTTGGTGAAGAATAAAGAGATAGTTTTATAACTATCTCTCAACAATCATAGGTCCTATATTTGTAACAGTTCCAGCTCCTAAAGTAAGAACAATATCATCTTTTTTTACATTTTCTTTTAGATAAGAAGCACATTCTTCAAGAGAAGGAAGATATATAGCATTTTTTCCTAATTCAATTATTTTATTAACTAAATCTTTTGAAGAAATATTATAAGTATTAGTTTCTCTTGCTGCATAAATATCTGTAACAATAATATTATCAAATTCAAGTAAAGCATTTGCGAAATCATCTAAAAGATTAAATGTTCTACTATATGTATGTGGTTGGAATACAACCCAAGATTTATTATATTTTTTGTTTTTTAAAGCTTTTGCAGTAGCTTTAACTTCTGTTGGATGATGACCATAATCATCATAAACTCTAGCACCATTTAACATACCTTTAAATTCAAATCTTCTATCAGCACCTTTAAATTTATGAATAGCATTTTTTATATCAGCTTTTGAAATTCCATAAGTATCACATAAAGCAATACAAGCTAAAGCATTTAAAATATTATGTTTTCCTGGAATAGAAAGTGAAATATGTTCATAAAATTCATTATATTTATAAACATCAAATTCAGCCATTCCTTCATCATCAAATTTAATATTTTTCGCTTGAAAATCAACATCATCATTTTCGATACCATATTTAATTGCTTGAGCTTTTGAATAAACAGGTAGGTCTAAACAATTATTATCATCAGCATTTATTATTAAATGTCCATCTTCAGGTAGTAATTTTACATATTTTATAAAAGCATTCTTTATATTTTCTAAATTTTTATAATAATCTAGATGATCATTATCAATGTTTAAAATTATTTCAGATTTTGGACTAAATTTTAAAAAACTCTCAACATATTCACAAGCTTCTATTATAAAATTTTCACTATTTCCAACTCTATAATTTCCATCAAGTTCTTTTATTATTGCACCAACTTGTATACTTGGATCTCTTAATGCTTCTAAGAAACATAAAGAAACAAGTGATGTTGTAGTTGTTTTTCCATGTGTTCCTGAAATTGCAATAGTATTTTTATAACATCTTGTAAGTTCACCTAAAAAATCAGATCTTTCTATAGTAGGAATTCCAAGTTCTTTTGCATGTACAAGTTCTGGATTGTCTTGATGAATTGCAGCTGTATAAACAACACAATCAGCTCCAATTACATTTTTTGCATCATGACCAACAAATACTTTAATTCCTGCATTTTCTAAAGTATGTAAAATTTCTGAATCAACATTATTGCTTCCAGAAACAGAAAACCCCCAATTGGCAAGGATTTCAGCAATTCCACTCATGCTAATTCCACCAATTCCTATCATATGTATTTTTTGATATTTTTTAATATTTTCAATATTTGGCATTATAAAATCTCTCCTTGTATTTTCAAAATATATGTCTAAATTATTAGTTCACATTATATACTTATATAATGCAAATTTCAAGTTTTTTGAGACAATAAATCTAAAAAAAATAAAATAAAAAAATTTTTTGAAAAAAAAGAGGGAAAAAAGAAAATATTGGAGAATAATAGACTAGTACATAAGATATAAAACTTATTAGTACAAAAAATTTAACAGTGGAGGTGCACACAATGCAAATAACAGACGTACGTTTAAGAAAAGTAAATTCAGAGAACAGAATGAAAGCTGTTGCTTCTGTAACATTCGATAATGAATTTGTTATCCATGATATCAAAGTTATCGAAAGTCAAGATGGATTATTCATTGCTATGCCAAGCAGAAAAACTCCAAACGGAGAATTCAAAGACATAGCTCATCCAATCAATGCTGAGACAAGAGAAAAAATTCAAAAAGCTATTTTAGAAGCTTATAACGCTCCTGAAACAGAAGAATCAGCAGAATAATATATAAATATTATTAAAGCCCCTAAGGGGCTTTCTTTTATATTATATCTATATAATTTGTTTTTTTATAGAATCAACAATAATACCACAAATGACAAATTGTGTAGCAAAAGTAAAACTAGATTTAATTAAAAGTTCACCAATATGATAAAATAAGTTAATTCCAAGTAATATGTAAGAAATTAGTATTGTAGATGCAATAATCGCAAGAAATATTGAGAATAATATACCATATTTTATAATTTTATAAGTATCCTTATCTAAATTTTTTAATCCTATAATAATTTTATTCATAATAAATCTCAGTCCTTTCTGTCTTAAAATAAAGGCAAAATAAAATTAGTTCTTATAATTAATAATAACATCAAAATTTGTCGAAATCAAAGGAAATAAATTACAAATAATTGCAAACATTTTTTCGAAAATATATTGACTAATAAAAACAAAAAATATATAATTCAAAAAGAAAAAATAAGATAGGAATGATGGAAAAATGGCAAAAGCAAAAACAATATTTGTATGTAGTGAATGTGGAAATGAATCACCAAAATGGTTAGGAAAATGTCCAGCATGTAATAGTTGGAATACATTTTATGAACAAAAAATAGAGAAATACACAGAAGAAAACAAAATAGAAAAAAAGATAAATAATACCCCAAAACCATTAAACACATATATAGGACAAGAAGCAAATAGAACCTCAACAGGATATTCAGAATTAGATAGAGTTCTAGGAGGTGGATTAGTAAAAGGCTCATTGATATTATTAGGAGGAGAACCTGGGATAGGAAAATCAACATTAATATTACAATTATGTGAAAAAGTACAAGGAGAAGGAAAAGTATTATATGTATCTGGAGAAGAATCAGCAGAACAAATAAAATTAAGAGCAGATAGATTAGAGGTAAAAAGTGAAGAATTAATGTTTTTAGGAGAAACAGATATAGATATAGTAAAAGAAGCAATATCAGAAATGCAACCAAAACTAGTAATAATAGACTCAATACAAACAATGTATTCAGACGAAATAACTGCAGTAGCAGGAAGTGTAAGTCAAGTAAGAGAAATAACAGCACAAATAATGAGAGTATGTAAAGCACAACAAATAACAACAATAATAATAGGACATGTAACAAAAGAAGGAAACATAGCAGGTCCAAGAGTTTTGGAACATATGGTAGATACGGTACTTTATTTAGAAGGAGAAAGATATAATACATATAGAATATTAAGAGCTGTAAAAAACAGATTTGGATCAACAAATGAAATAGGAATGTTTGAAATGAGACAAGAAGGAATGTGTGAAGTAACAAATCCATCAGACATTTTAATAACAGAAAGAGAAGACAATCCATCTGGCTCATGTATTATAGCAAGCATAGAAGGAACGAGACCAATACTAGTAGAAATGCAAGCATTAACATCACAATCAGTATTTGGAATACCAAAAAGAACTGCAAATGGATTTGATTATAACAGATTAGCAGTATTAATTGCAGTTCTAGAAAAAAGAGCAGGATTAGCATTGGGAGGGCAAGATATTTATTTAAATATAGCAGGTGGAATGAAATTAAATGAACCAGCAGTCGATTTAGGAATAATAGCAACAGTTGCATCTGCATATAAAAATATACCAATTCCGCAAAGTACAGTTGTTATGGGAGAAGTAGGTTTGACAGGAGAAGTAAGAAGAATTAATTTAATAGAAAAAAGACTCAAAGAAGCAGAAAAGTTAGGATTTAAAACATGTATAATTCCAGAAAATAACAAAAAAAGCTTGAAAGATGAATATAAATTAGATATAATAGGTGTGAAAAATATTGGAGAAGCACTAAGAAAATTAGGAATAAAATAAAAACAAAAGATTAGAAAAATAGGCTTTATAGTAGAGAGGAAGGTTTTTCAATGAAGGCAATAAAAGAAGATCCAATTGCAGAAATTTTAAAGAAAATAGCACCAGGAACACCTATAAGAGAAGGACTAGACAATATATTAAAAGCAAGAACAGGAGCATTATTATTAATAACAGATAAGCAGGAAGTAATTGATGAAATTGTTGATGGTGGATTTAATATAAATGAAGATTATACATCATCAAAATTATATGAATTAGCAAAAATGGATGGTGCAATAATATTAAGTGGAGATATGAAAAAAATATTATTTGCAAATGCACAATTAATACCATCATATCAAATACCAACAGTTGAAACAGGAACGAGACACAGAACTGCAGAAAGAACAGCAAAACAAACAGGAGAATTAGTTATAAGTATATCTCAAAGAAGAAATATAATAACAATTTTTAAAGACAACTATAGATATATATTGGAAGATACAGATGTGGTATTAAACAAAGCAAATCAAGCAATTCAAACATTAGAAAAATACAGAAAAGTATATGATAGTAAATTAAGTATATTAAATGAATATGAATTTAATGATATTGTAACATTAGATAATGTAATATCTGTAATTCAAAGAGCAGAAATGGTAAAGAGAATTGTAGAAGAAATAAAAAAGAAAATATATGAATTAGGAGAAGATGGAAGACTTGTAAGTATGCAATTAGAGGAACTAATTGGGGGATTAGAAAAAGAAGAAATGCAATTAGTTAAAGATTATTTAGTTGCAGAATCGACATCAGAAGAAATAATAGAACATTTAGAAAATTTAGGACATGAAGAATTAATGAAACAAAGTACAATAGCCAAATTGCTTGGATATGAAAGCTTTGAAAATTATGAAGATTTAGCAGTATATCCAAAAGGATATAGAATATTAAACAAAGTCCCAAGAATGCCAAGTTCAATTGTTGATAATTTAGTAAAATCATTTAAATCATTTCAACATATATTAGTTGCAGATATAAATGATTTAGATAAAGTAGATGGAATTGGAGAAGTAAGAGCAGAAGCAATAAAGCAATATTTAAGAAAAATGCAAGAACAATTTGCTTTTGATAATTTAGTTTAGAATAAAAAATGTGAAATGTTTTTGAAAAATGTTGCAATTTAAAAAAATAAAATGTATAATTAGCTTCGTAAAATACAAAAGGAAGGATTATAAAAATGAAAAAATTAACAAACATTTTAACAATAATAGCATTAATTGTTATTGTAGTATTAATAGGAACAATATCATTTGGATATTACAAAAAAGTAACAATGGAAGTAAAAAATCCAATAGTAACAATGGAAGTAAAAGACTTTGGAACAATAAAATTAGAATTATATCCAGAAATGGCTCCAGATACAGTTGCTAATTTTATAGCATTAGCAAATCATGGATTTTATGATGGATTAAAATTCCATAGAGTTGTAAAAGGATTTATGATTCAAGGTGGAGATAGCAATGGAGATGGTACAGGTTCTCCAGAATTAAGTGATATAGGATTAGCAGAAGCTGGAACAGATTCAGATAAAAAATATTGTATAACAGGTGAATTCCTTGCAAACGGATATGAAAACAAAATAAAAAATACTGATGGGGTAATTTCAATGGCAAGAGCAGATTATACATCATATTCATCACAATTAACAACAGAAAGTTATAATTCAGCAGGTTCACAATTCTTTATAAATACAGCATCAAATACATCATTAGATGGAAGCTATGCCACATTTGGAAAAGTAATAGAAGGATTAGATGTAGTGCATGCAATTGAAAATGTTGAAGTAAAAGCATCATCAAAATCAACAAATTCAGACTCCGATTCAGGTTCAAATACAGAAGTAAGTACACCAGTAAATGATGTAATAATATCAAATGTTACAGTTGAAACATATGGAGTTGATTATGGAAAACCAAAAACATTAGATGTATGGGATTATTATGACTGGGTATATAAGACATATGGAATAAATTTAAAATCATATAATTCAGGAAAATAAAAAAAAGATTTATAGTAGATGAAAATAAAATTCATTACTATAAATCTTTTTTCTATTTTTTTTCAATCTTTTTTTCACTAGGAACAATAATATCTTTTTTAGTATTTTTTTTCTTTGGAATTACATCTTTAATATGATTATAAACAGGTGAAATATCTAAAGTAGATCCATCACCATCAACTATTTTTATTTTTTTATTTTCTTCTGACATAATATATCCTTTCATATTACAATTTACTTATTTGTTTTTTATCTTACCATAAAAAAATAAATAAAGCAAGAAAAATTTAAAAATGATATATACATAAAATACTAATTTATTCTTGCAATTTCAGGTATAATATAGTAAAATAGTACCATATGAAAGAGAGGAAATGCAAATGGCAGATAATCAAAATGAAAATAATAATTATGAACAAATAATTGAAGCAATACTATTTGCAGCAGGGCGAGTTGTAGCAGAACAAGAATTAATGATAGCATTAGAAATGAGCCAAGAAAAAATAGAAAATATAATAAATAAAATGCAAATAAGATATGAGAAAAGTGGAATACAAATTATAAAAGTAGAAAAAGGTTATCAAATGTGTAGTAACCCTAAATATTATGAATATATATATCCAATAATAGATAAAAGAACGAAACCAAATTTATCAAATGCAGCATTGGAAACATTAGCAATAATAGCATATAATCCAAGAGCTACAAGACCAGAAATTGAAGCAATAAGAGGTGTAAACTCAGATGGGACAATTTATAAGTTATTAGAATATGGATTAATAGAAGAAGCTGGAAAAGCAGATTTACCAGGAAGACCAACAACATATAAAACAACACAAGAATTTTTAAAAATGTTCGGCTATACAGATTTAAATAAATTACCAGAACTTCCAAGATATAAATTAGACTCAAATAGACAAATTGTAATAGATGACTTAATTGAGACTGAGGTTCCAATGCCGAGTGAAAGAGAAGAAGTGAAAGAAAATCAAGAATAAAAAGGAGAAAATATTAATGGAAGATAATAAAAACTTTGTAAAAGAAATAACAAATATAGATGAAAACTTTGCTCAATGGTATACAGACATAGTATTAAAAGCAGAACTTGCAGATTATACAGATACAAAAGGTTGTATAGCAATAAGACCATATGGATATGCGATTTGGGAAAATATCCAAAATTATGCAGATAGAAAATTTAAAGAAACAGGAGTAAAAAATACATATTTTCCAGTATTAATACCAGAAAGTTTATTACAAAAAGAAAAAGACCATGTAGAAGGATTTGCACCAGAAGTTGCTTGGGTAACAGAAGCAGGAGGAGAAAAATTAGACGAAAAATTATGTGTAAGACCAACATCAGAAACAATATTTACAACAATGTATTCAAAATGGTTAAAATCATGGAGAGACTTACCATTTGTATATAATCAATGGTGTAGTGTATTAAGATGGGAAAAAGAAACAAGACCATTTTTGCGCTCAAGAGAATTTTTGTGGCAGGAAGGACATACAATACATGAAACAGCAAAAGAAGCACAAGAAAGAACATTACAAATGTTAAATATATATGCAGATATAGCTGAAAATCTTTTAGCAATACCAGTTATAAAAGGAATAAAAACAGAATCAGAAAAATTTGCTGGAGCTGACGAAACATATACAATAGAAGCAATGACATATGATGGAAAGGCATTACAATCAGGGACATCACATTATTTTGGACAAAATTTCACAAAACCATTTAATGTAGTATTTCAAAATAGAGAAGGAAAACAAGAATATGCATATCAAACATCTTGGGGAATATCAACAAGACTTATAGGAGCATTAATAATGGCACATGGTGATAATAGAGGACTAAAATTACCACCAAGAGTAGCACCAATACAAGTGGTTTTAGTACCAGTAGCAATGCATAAAGAAGGAGTAAAAGAAAAAGCTCAAGAAATATTTGAAGAGTTAAAAAATAAATATAGAATTGAATTAGATGACAGAGAAAAAGTATCACCAGGGTATAAATTTAATGATTGGGAAATGAGAGGAGTTCCATTAAGAATAGAAATGGGACCAAGAGACATAGAAAATGGAATTTGTATTTTAGTTAGAAGAGATACAAATGAAAAAATAGAAGTAAAATTAGATGAATTATCTTCAAAAATAGGCGAAATACTAGAACTAATTCAACAAAATATGTTTGATACATGTAAAAAAAGAATGGAAGCAAAAACAACTATTGCACATAATTTAGAAGAATTTCAAGCAAATATGAACAAAGAACAAGGTTTTATAAAAGCAATGTGGTGTGGAAATGAAGAATGCGAGGCAAAAATAAAAGAATTAACAGCAGCAAAATCAAGATGTATGCCATTTGAACAAGAACATATTGGAGATACATGTGTATGTTGTGGAAAACCAGCAACAAAAATGGTTATATGGGGTAGACAATATTAATATAATAATTCACTAAAAATAGTTGTAAAAAAAAATAAAAATTGATATACTAATAGAGAAAGGATATAAAATATATCTAAAAAAACAAGAAAGGAATGTTGAGAATATGGAAGAAAACAATGTTGAAAATGAAGAAGTAAAAGAAATTGAAGAAGGAAATAATGGCATAAAAATAGCAAATGACGTAATATCAGTAATTGCTGGTGTGGCAGTATCAGAAGTACCAGGAGTTGCAAGCATGGCAGGAGGATTTGCAGGAGGAATTACAGAAGTATTAAGTGGAAAGAAAAACCTTAGCAAAGGAATAAAAGTTGATGCTGATGAAAAAGAAGTAAGAATAGATGTAAACATCATTGTGGAATATGGTTCAAGAATTCTAGATGTAGCTTATGAAATACAAACAAGAGTAAAAAAATCAGTTGAAAACATGACAGGATTAAAAGTTTCAGAAGTTAATGTACATGTACAAGGAGTAAAGACAGAAAAAGAAGTTGAAGAAAAAGAAGAAAATGAAGAAGTAATAGAAGAACAACAATAAAGTAAAAAAGGCATGAATAAAAAAATATCAAATTAATTTAATCATGCCTTTTTCATTTAAGATAAAAGAGAAAATAGTTGTAAAAACTATTTTGAGGAAGGAATGTGAAGAAAAATGAAATTTTTAGAAAAATTTGCACTAACAGTGTATTCATACATAGTATTAGTTTTAGCAGTAATAATGTGTTTGTTAGTTTTTAATTGGATTGATATTGGAACAGTAACAAAAACAGTAACAACAATTGCACAAGGAGATATTTCATCAAAAATAACATTAGTAATAAGTGCAATATTTATATTATTATCAATAAAATGTATATTCTTTGATTCAGATACAGAAGAAAAAATAAAAGAATCACAAGGAATATTATTAAAAAATGAAAATGGACAACTTTTAATAACAAAAGAAACATTAGATAATATGATAAAATCAGTAGTTTATAAATTTGACAATATTGAAAATTGTACACCTAGAATATCAATAGATGAACAAAATGAAATATCAATAACATTACAAGTTGTAGTAAAAGATGATGTTATAATAAAAGATTTGGCAAATAGATTACAAACAAAAGTAAAAGAAGAAATGAAAAAAACATCAGATTTAGATGTAAAAAATGTAAATATAAAAATTATAAATATGAGTAAAAAACAAGAAGAAACAAAAGAATAAGCAATAACAAATAAAAATGGAGGTATAACATGGAAGGATTTAAAAACTTTTGGAACCAATATAAAGGGGCAATTATAGGAATAGTTGTTGCTATATTAATACTTTGTACAAAATTATATGACCTAATAATAGGCTGTGTTGTAATAATATTAGGAGCAATGGTTGGAAGTTATGTACAAAAAAATAAAGACATTGTAAAAGAAAAATTAAAAAACTTTATAGATAGACTTTAAAATATAAAAATTTAGAAGGGAGAATGCTAGAAGAAAAGTCTAGCATTAAAATTATGAAAAGATCAGCAATTAGAGAAGCAGCATTTAAACTAATATATAGTTTTGAAATTCAGGAACCAGAAAATTTAGAAGAACAAATTGATTTATATTTAGAATGTGAAGAAATAACAGATAAAGAAGCAAAAGAATATATTATAGACGCAATTAATGGAATAAAACAACATACAGATGAAATAAATAATTTAATAAAAAAGAATCTAAAAGCTGATTGGACACTAGAAAGAATTTCAAAAGTAGATTTTAGTATATTAAAGCTTGCTATTTATGAAATAAAATATAAAGAATTACCATATAAAGTTGCAATAAATGAAGCATTAGAGATTTCCAAAAAATATGGAGAAGAAACATCAAGAAACTTTATAAATGGAATACTTGCAAGTGTTGTTAAGGAGCAAATTGCCGAATAAGGGTAAGGAGATAACAAATGAAATATAATGCAGTAACGGTAACACAATTAAATAAATATTTAAAAGATAGATTTGATGAAGATGAGAACTTAAATGCAATACTAGTAAAAGGAGAAATATCAAATTTTAAAAATCATTATACAGGACATTTATATTTTACTTTAAAAGATGAGAACTCCTTAATAAAATGTATAATGTTTAAAAGTTATGCAGAAAAATTAACATTTAAACCTAAAGATGGAATGAAAGTTATGGTATTTGGAACTGTATCTGTATTTGAAAGAGATGGAGTATATCAAATATATGCAAAATCAATGATGGAAGATGGTATAGGAAATTTGCATGAACAATTTGAACAATTAAAGGCTAAGCTTGAAAAAGAAGGCCTTTTTGAGCAATCTCATAAAAAGATAATACCATTATATCCAAATGTAATAGGAGTTTTAACATCTCAAACAGGAGCTGTTATAAGAGATATAATAAATGTTTCAACAAGAAGAAATCCAAATGTATATATAAGACTATTACCAGTGCCAGTACAAGGTCCTGGTGCTGCAGAACAAATAGCTGATAAAATTAGAATAATGAATGAAAAAAAATTAGCAGATGTTTTAATAATTGGAAGAGGAGGAGGATCATTAGAAGATTTATGGCCATTTAATGAAGAAATTGTGGCAAGAGCAATTTATGATTCTGAAATTCCAATAATCTCAGCAGTAGGACATGAAACTGATTTTACAATAGCAGACTTTGTTGCAGATTTGAGAGCACCAACCCCATCTGCTGCAGCAGAATTAGCAGTACCAGATATTTTTGAAGTTAAGCAAAAAATTATAAATTATCAAGATAGAAGCAAATTAGCATTAAAGAAAAAAATAGAAATCATGAAATTAAGATTTGAGAAAATAATGAAATCCAGAATATTTACAGATCCAATGAGAAAAGTTATGGACAATTCTATAATATTAGATGATTATATGAAAAGATTAGAAAATGCGATGAAAGAAATAAAAACAGAAAAGAAGAATAAATATACAGAATTAGTAACAAAATTAGATTCTATAAGTCCATTAAAAACATTAATTAGAGGATATAGTTTAACAGAAAAAGATGGAAAAATTATAAAGAGAGCTACTCAAATAGATAAAGGTGATATAATTACAATAAAGTTTTCTGATGGAGAAAAAAATGCGGAAATTTTATAAAAAAGCTTACAAAAAAGATATATAGAGAAAGGAAAAAAGAAAATGGAAACAAGAGAAAAACAAAATTTATTAACTATGATAATAATTGTTGCATTTTTAGCAATTGCATTAATTGTTGGTTTTATAATATATCCAGAAATAATAGAAAACAACAAATCAAATTCATTAAATAGTCAAAGTACAAAACAAACAGAAAATACAAACATAACTACAAATTCAACTCAAACTACTAGTACAACAAATACAGAAACAACTAAGACAGAAAGTACTAGTACAGCTTCAACAAATGGATATGTAGGAGAAGAAGAAAAAGAAAGTGATGCAAGTCAAACAACTAGTACATCACAAACAAAAGAAGAAAAAGCAATAGAACTTGCCAAAAAAGAATGGGGAGAAAATGATTCAAATGTTACATATAATGTAGAACAAAAAGAAGGAAATGTTTATTATATTGCTGTAAGATTAAATGATCAAGTTCAAAAATGGTATGAAGTAAATACTGAAAAATGGACAATACAAGAATATTAATTCATAATATTAGAATAATATTTTTGAGAAAATTCGTAAATATTATGATATTTTGAAAAAAGGCAAGGAGATGAGGATCAAGAACATGAAAGTTTATGATTTAGCAAATGAATTAGCAGAAGAAATAAAGAAGTCAGAAGAATATGTAACATATAGAACTGCAAAAGAAGCTATTAACTTAAATTATGAATTAAAGAAAAAAATTGATGAATTTGAAAATGCAAGATATGAAGCTCAAATAGTGGCATTACAAACAGGAAAAGATGATGAACTAAAAATGAAACATGTTCAAGAATTATATGGAGAACTTATCCAAAATGAAGAAGCAAGTAAATATTTTGATGCTGAAATAAGATTTAATGTATTAATAGCAGATGTAAATAAAATAATAGGAAATGTAGTCCAAGAACTATTAAAATAAGAATTGAATTTATAATGTAATTAGGAAATTTTAATTATAAAAGAAAGGTAATAATTAAAAATGATACTAATTATAATAAGTGCACTTATTTCAAGTGTAGTAATGATACTCTTAATGCCAATTAATATTAAGAAATTAAATAAAATTGCAATAGATAAAGAATTAAATAAAATTTCAGAAAAATATCCAGATAATATGGAAATTTGTAAAGAAATATTAAAAAAAATGGAAAATGAAAAAACGCAAATAGAAGAAAATATTGAATCAGATTCAACATTATATATTGCACTACAAGATAAAATATATTTAGGAAATATGCATGGAAGTTTTACAAGGATTCAAACAATTGCACATGAATGCCTACATTCAATACAGGACAGAAAAGTCTTGATTTTTAATTTTATTTTTTCAAATATATACATATTATATTTCATAATATCAAGTATATTAATAATCATAAAAAAACTACCAAATGAATTAGTTTTTTCAAATATATTATTAATAATAAGTATGTTATATTATGCTATTAGAATGTTTTTAGAAAATGATGCAATGACAAAATCAGAATATTTAGCAAAAGAATATTTGAAAGAAAAAAAGATACTTGATGAAGAAGAAGTGAAAAAAATCGGTAAAGGATTAGAAGAATTAAATAAAGGAGCTATAATAGCTACAAATTCAAGTTTATTTATAAAAATTATGTTAAAAGTTGCAGTTTTTAATTTATTAGCATTGATTTTCTAGGAAATATATGTTAAAATGTTCTAGTATTATAAATATGAATAATTAAACCGTTAGGAGGAATACTAAATGCAAGTAGTAAAAATAATATTAGTTGTAGTAGATTTAATAATTTGTTTAGCATTAACAATATTAGCCATGGTACAATCAAAAGATGATGCAGGGTTATCATCAACAATAACAGGTTCATCTACAAATAACTTTTTTGAGAAAAATAAAGGCAGAACAAAAGAAGGAATGCAAAAAAAATGGACTATTATATTAGGAATATCATTTGTAATAGTTACAATAGCACTTTCTATAATTTACATAGCATAAATTAACAAAAGCGGTTCAGTAGAACTGCTTTCTTTTATATATTAAATCATAATTTAGGAGGAAAAATGAGCAAAGAAGAAATAATTGGAACATATAGGAAAAATCAAAAAGGATTTGGATTTGTAAAAATAGAAGATCAAGAAGATGAAATATATATATCAAGAGAAAATTCAAAAAATGCTTTAAATGGAGATACTGTAGCAATTAAAATAATAGCAGAAAAAGAAGGAGATAAAAAGCAAGAAGGTAAAATAGTAAAAATAGTAAGACATGAAAAAGATACAGTAGTTGGAACTTTTCAAAAAAGTAGAAATTTTGCATTTGTTGTTCCAGATGACAAGAATTTTGGAACAGATATATTTATATCAAAAGCTAATTGGGGAAAAGCAAGAGATAAGAAAAAAGTATTAGTACAAATTTTAAAATATCCAGAAAAAGGAAAAAATGCAGAAGGAAAAGTTATTGAAGTATTAGGCGGAATTAATGAAGCAGGTGTTGACATGTTATCATTAATAAAACAATATGAACTTCCATATAAATTTCCAGATGAGGTTGTTGCAGAAGCAAAAGCCTATGGAGATAAAATTGATCCATCAGATTTGCCAAGAAGAAGAGATTTGCGTAATGACATAATATTTACAATTGATGGTGAAGATGCTAAAGATTTAGATGATGCAATACATGTAGAAAAATTGGAAAATGGCAATTATAAATTAGATGTTCATATTGCAGATGTAAGTCATTATGTAAGAGAAAAAACAGAACTTGATAAAGAAGCATATTTAAGAGGAACAAGTATTTATATGTTAGGAAGAGTAATACCAATGCTTCCAAGAGAATTATCAAATGGAATATGTAGTTTAAATGCAGGTGAAGATAGATATACATTATCATGTTCAATGGAAATAACACCAAAAGCTAAAATAGTATCATCAGATATATATAAAGGTGTAATATGTGTAACAGAAAGAATGTGTTATACAGATGTTCAAAAAATATTAGATAGATCTGATGAAACAGTCTTAAAGAGATATGAAAAATATATTTCATATTTTGATTTAATGGCAGAATTAGCAAATATATTAAAAGCAAAAAGAAAAGAAAATGGATATTTGAATCTTGAAATTCCAGAAAGTAAAATAATACTTGATGAAAATGGTGTTGCAATAGATGTAAAAAAATATGAAACATATTTTGCAAATGAAATAATTGAACAATTTATGCTAATTGCAAATGAAACAGTTGCTGAAAAATTTTATTGGTTACAAGCACCATTTATATATAGAAACCATGAAGCACCAGATGTTGATAAAGTAAAAGAGTTAAATAAATCATTATATAATTTTGGATATAAAATAAAAATTTCAAAAGAAGAAATTATTTATCCAAATGAATTTGCAAAAATTCTTGAAGATGTAAAAGGTAAAGACGAAGAAAAAGTAGTATCAAATATAATATTAAGAACTTTGAGAGTTGCAAAATATGAAGCAGAAAATAAAGGACATTTTGGAATTGCAAGTAAATATTATTGCCATTTTACATCACCAATAAGAAGATATCCTGATTTATTCATACACAGAATAATATCAAAATATTTAGATAATGATTATTTAGTAAATGATTTTTGGATTAAGAAATATGAAAAAAGAGCAGAAAAGAAAGCTGAAAATTGTTCTGAAAGAGAAAGGGTTGCAACAAAGGTAGAAAGAGAAGCAGAAGATATTAAGAAAGCAGAATTCATGGAAAGTAAAATTGGTGAAGAATATGAAGGAATTGTATCATCTGTTACTAATTTTGGAATATTTGTTGAACTTGACAATACTGTTGAAGGTTTAATTCGTTACGAAAAATTAGGTGATGAATATTTTATTTACAATGAAGAAAAGAGACAAGCTATTGGTGAACATACTGGAAAGGTTTATCAAATTGGAGATAAGGTTAAAATTAGAGTTGCTAATGCTAGTAAATTAATGAGACAAATTGATTTTGAGATATGTGAAGAAAAGGCGGAATAAAAATATTCCGTCTTTAATTTTCTAAATCCATTCACCATATTTCTTAATATAAATCTTTTTAGCAATAACTGCAACAAAACAATACAATATTGGAACACCAATAATAACTAAGAAATCTTTAGCAGCAAGAGCAGTAAGACCAATTGCACGACCTATAAAAGTAAAAGGTATAATCATAGCAATAATACAAATTGAAATTGATGAAAAGTAAACAGCTTTTGAAGCATGACTCTCTTTAAAAGGAATCTTAGCAGTTCTAATAACATGCATTCCAACAAGGTTTGAAACAATACTATAAATAAACCAAATAGTTTGGAAAATTGCAGGTTCATGAATATCATAAGTAAACCAAACTAAAGCAAAAACTATTAAATCAAAACATGAACTAAGTGGTCCCATAAATAGCATAAAATTTTTTAGACTTTTTACATCAAACTTTTTAGGTTTTTTCAAATATTCTTCATCAACATTATCTAAAGGTAAAGTCAATTGACCGAAATCATATAATAATCCTTCAACTAAAAGTTGAATTGGTGTTTCAGGTAAAAATGGAAGAATAACACTTGCAATAATTACAGACATAACTTCACCAAAATTAAAGCTTGCAGCAAGTTTAATATATTTCATTAGATTTGCATAAGTATGACGACCTTCTTTTACACCATCAAGTAAAACATGTAAATCTTTCTCAAGTAAAATAATATCTGCAGATTCTTTTGCAATATCAACAGCTGTATCAACAGAAATACCAACATCAGAATTTATAAGTGAAGGACTATCATTTATACCATCACCCATATATCCAACAACATTTCCAGTATTTCTTAAAAGTCTTACAATACGAGCTTTTTGAATAGGAGAAAGTTTTGCAAAAATATTTGTCTTTTTCAATAATCTTTTTACAGCAATATCTTGTAATTTATCAATTTGACTTCCAATAACAATTTGTGGTGATTTAATACCAACTTTATCACAAATACATTTTGTAACTTCAACATTATCACCAGTTAAAACAATAACTCTAATTCCATTTTTATTAAGTTTTTCAATTGATGATTTTGCACTTTCTTTTGGTGGATCAAGAAATCCTATAAAACCAATTAAAACCATATTTTTTTCATCTGATACTGTAAATTCAGAAGTTTTTTCTAAATTATTTTTTTGACAAACAGCAACAACACGAAGTCCCTGTTTGTTTAAATCTTTAGTAATTTTTTTGATATTTTCTTTAATTGCATTTGTTATAGGAGATACATTACCTTGATAATCAACCATCGTAGAAATACCTAAAATTTCTTCGACAGCACCTTTTGTAATCATTTGAGTTTTTTGACCATCACTAACTATAACAGAAAGACGACGTCTTGCAAAATCAAAAGGAATTTCATCAATTTTTGTATATTTTTCTGATAATTCACTTAAACCATGTTCATTTATATGATTTATAACAGCTTCATCAATATTACTTTTCAATCCAGTTTGAAAATAACTATTTAAAAAAGCATGCTTTAAAGTTCTAATATCTTCATTTCCATTAATATCAAGATATTTTTCAAGAACAATTTTATCTTCAGTCAATGTACCAGTTTTATCTGTACATAAAATATTCATTGCACCAAAACTTTGAATTGAATCAAGCTTTTTTACAATTGTTTTCTTTTTTGACATTCGTAAAGCACCTTTTGATAAACTAGATGAAAGTATAACAGGTAATAGAAGAGGTGTAATACCAATTGCAATAGCAACAGCAAATGTAAATGATGTTATAATACTATGTTTTTGGACTGTAAGTATAAAAACAATAGGTATTAAAATTAGCATAAATTTTATTAATAATTTACTTATATTTTCGATACCTTTTTGAAAGGCTGTTTTAGGTTTACCTGAAGTTAGTGTATGAGATACTTTCCCAAAATAAGTATCATCAGCAGTTAATACAACAATACCTTTAGCACTACCACTAATAATATTTGTTCCCATAAAACATATTGTATCAATATCTGAAAGATTTTCTATATCAGTATCAAAATCAAGTTCTGTAGTATCAAGTTTTTTTATTGCATCAGATTCACCAGTTAAACTTGATTGACCAACATATAAATCTTTTGATTCAATAATTCTTAAATCAGCTGGAACCATGTCACCAGCTGAAAGTAATATAGTATCACCTAAAACTAAATCTTTAAAAGGTAGTTTTTCTTTTTTACCATTTCTTATAACTGTTGCAGTAGTTGAAACTAATTGTTTTAGTTTTTCAGCAGCCTTGTTTGATCTATATGAAGATATAAAATCTAATAAAGTGCTTATTGTAACTAAAACGAGAATTACAATAATATTTGCATAATTAGGATCTTCAGCTAAATAAACATCTGTGTAATATAATACACAAGATATTGCCAATAATATATTATTAAAAGGTGTAAATAAACTACGAAACAGGTAATTATACCATTTTTTTGGTTTTGTTTGTGTAACTTCATTCAAACCATATTTTTGCCTTCTAAATGTTATTTCCTCATCAGATAGGCCACCTTCTTTTATTTTGAACTTTGTGCAAAATTCTTCTTTGGGCATTTTACATAGATGCCCATAAATTTTATTGATGTCAACATCATCTTTTTTGTCATTTGCCATATTTTCTCACGTTCCTTTCATATTTATTATGTTTTTTCTTTTGAAATTTTAAACATATTTAATATACCACTATGAAAAATAAAATTCAATTGATATAAAAATTTTTTAAAATTCTTGACAAAAAAATGACATATTATATAATATAGTGGATAAGATAAAACAAAAGAGAGTCATGAGGTTAAAAAATAATTATAATTTTTACTGTGTTAAATTTTATTTAAAACGCGGTTACATACACTACGTATGCGCCCTTGCCTTTTAAATAAAATTTGCCTTGTAAAAATTTAATTCTTTTTCAACCATAGTTTGAGCTCCTGAACAGAGGAGCGCAACTGACGAAGAAAGGAAAAAAGATAAAATGGAAAATCAAAACCCAGAAGAAGAAGCAAGAGTTGAGCAAATGATAGATGAACTAATGAGAAAAGCAAAAATAGCATCACAAGAATATATGAAATTAGATCAAGAAACAGTTGATAATATAACAAAAGCAATGTCAATGGCAGGATTAGAACATCATATGGAATTAGCAAAAATGGCTGTTGAAGAAACTGGAAGAGGAATATATGAAGACAAAATAACAAAGAATATGTTTGCAACAGAATATGTATATCATAGTATAAAACATGAAAAAACAGTAGGAATAATAAAAGAAAATGATGAAGATGGTTATGTAGAAATAGCAGAACCTGTTGGAATAATAGCAGGTGTAACACCAGTAACAAACCCAACATCAACAACAATGTTTAAATCTATAATAGCAGCAAAAACAAGAAATGTAATAGTATTTGGATTCCATCCATCTGCACAAAAATGTAGTGTTGCAGCAGCAACAATATTAAGAGATGCAGCAGTAAAAGCTGGAGCTCCAGAAAATTGTATATTATGGGTAGAAGAGCCATCAATATTAGCAACAAAATTATTAATGAACCATCCTGATGTAAGTTTAATATTAGCAACAGGTGGAACAGGAATGGTAAAATCAGCATATTCATGTGGAAAACCAGCATTAGGAGTAGGGCCTGGAAATGTACCATGTTATATAGATAAAACAGCAAAATTACAAACATCAGTAAATGATTTAGTAATGTCAAAATCTTTTGATAATGGTATGATATGTGCATCAGAACAAGCTGTATTAGTAGATAAAGATATATATCAAGAATTTGAAAAATTAATGAGAGAAGCAGGATGTTACTTTGTAAATCCAGAAGAAAAAGAAAAACTAAAAAATAGTATGTTTGATTCACAAAATGGATATAAATTAAAATCACATGTACCAGGACAAAGTCCAGCAACAATTGCAAGAAAAGCAGGATTTGAAGTACCTGAAGATACAAAAGTATTAGTAGTATATGAAGATGGAATTGGAGAAGGATATCCATTCTCTAAAGAAAAATTAAGTCCAGTATTAACATATTATATTGTAAATGATTCTGAAGAAGGAATATCAAAAGCAGAAAAATTACTAGAATATGGTGGATTAGGACATTCAGCAGTAATACATTCAGAAGATAAAGCAACAATATTAAAATTCTCAAAAACAATGAAAGCAGGAAGAATTATTGTAAATTCTCCATCAACACATGGTGCAATAGGAGACATATATAATACAAATATGCCATCATTAACACTTGGATGTGGATCTTATGGAAGCAACTCAACAACAGCAAATGTATCAAGTGTAAACTTAATTAATATAAAAAGAGTAGCAAAAAGGAGAGTTAATATGCAATGGTTCAAAGTACCTGAAAAAATATATTTTGAAGCAGGTTCAATATCATACTTAGAAAAAATGCCAAATATAGAAAGAGCATTTATAGTTACAGATCCAGGAATGGTTAAATTTGGATATGTTGATAAAATATTATATCACATTAGAAAAAGACAAAATCATGTACATTGCGAGATATTTAGTGAGGTAGAATCAGATCCATCATTTGAAACTGTAAACAAAGGATTATCTGCAATGAACAACTTTAAGCCAGATGTAATAATTGCATTAGGTGGAGGAAGTGCAATAGATGCAGCAAAAGGAATGTGGTTATTCTATGAAAATCCAGATGCAGATCCAGAAGGATTAAAATTAAAATTTATGGATATTCGTAAACGTACTTATAAATTTCCAAAAATGGGAACAAAAGCAAAAATGGTTGCAATTCCAACAACATCTGGAACAGGTTCAGAAGTAACATCATTTGCAGTAATTACAGATAAAGTAAAAAATAAAAAATACCCATTAGCAGATTATGAATTAACACCAGATGTAGCAATTGTTGATCCAGATTTAGTTATGAGTTTACCAAAATCAATCACAGCAGATACTGGAATGGATGTATTAACACATGCATTAGAAGCTTATGTTTCTGTTATGGCATCAGATTATACAGATGGATTAGCAGAAAAAGCAGCAGAATTAGTTGTAAAATATTTAAGAGAAGCTTATGAACATGGAGATAATAAAACTGCAAGAGAAAAGATGCACAATGCAAGTACAATTGCGGGTATGGCATTTACAAACGCATTTTTAGGTGTATGCCACTCTATGGCTCACAAAATAGGTGCAGAATTCCATTTACCACATGGTAGAATTAATGCGATATTATTACCATATGTAATTAGATATAATGCAACAGAACCAACAAAATTTGTATCATGGCCAAAATATGAATATTATATAGCAAATGAAAAATATGCAACAATTGCTAGAAAGATAGGATTAAAAGCAGATACAGTTGAAGAAGGTGTAGATTCTTTAATTGCTGAAGTAAGAAAAATGAATGAAGAATTAAATATTCCAAAATCATTTAAAGATGCAGGTATTGATGAAAAAGAATTCTTGGCTAAAGTTGATTTACTAGCAGATAGAGCTTTTGAGGATCAATGTACTACTGCAAATCCTAGAGTTCCTCTTGTTTCAGAAATTAAACAAATGTTATTAGATAGTTATTATGGAAAATAGAAAAGTTTGACATAGCGAATTAAAATTTGTGATTATGTGCAGGAGCAGTACGGAATCTGCATGTAAAAACTTTCTGAATTCGTATTTGGATTTTGCCATAATTTCTTTCGAAAATATGGCAAAGTCCATTTTTTTGTAAAAATACTTCAAAAAAAATAATCAATATGCTAAAATAAAAGAAGTAAAAAGTCGAGAAATCGAAAGAGAAAATGAGAGGAAAACACTATGGAAGAAATGTTTGATATAGAAAAATTCAATATAATAAGTGATGAAGAAAATTACTACTTTTTTAGGTCATTAGAGCCAGGAGACATAAAAGACCTAGAAGAAGGAAACATAAAAGATGAGAACGGAAAATATATAAGATTACGTACAGATAGAGAAAGATGGGAAGGAACACATAGTATAAAGCCAAGATGGAATGCAGAAAGTACAGTAACACTAGAAGAAATGTATAATCATATAAAAATGCATTATAGCTTAGAAACAAATTGTATATCATTATCAAGCAATGCCAATGTAGCAAGAACATATGGAGAAACATTTAGTGATAAATATGTAATGATAAAAGTTCCAAAAAAAGAAATGGGACAAAGAGTATATAATGCAGGTCAATATATGTTAGCAGAAATAGATAAAAAAGTACAAGAAAGAATAGCCCAAGGAAACATTCCAGAAGAAGTATTAGAAGATTTTGAAAGAATAGATGCTGTGGCAGAATCAAAAGAATTAAAAGAGATAATAAAAGTAAAATACACAGCACCAGAAGGAATAGATACAAGTAAATCTGGAATGAAAAAAGGAATAATATATAAAGCACCATTAGCTAGAGTAAGTAGTTTCCAAGCATTAGATGATGAGCAAACATTAGAAAAAAATAAAATAGTAGCAAAATTAACAATATTAGAACAAAAAGGATTAATGGGACCAGCAGTTCCAAGAATAAAAACAAATAGTGAATTAATAAAAACACTAGGAAGTGCATTTGCATCTGGAGAGCAAATATATTATGGAGATATAGAAGGAAACAGGGTAACAGATATATCAAAAGAATTTTTAGATATGTTTGCATTAATACAACAAGCTGAGAGTCAAGATAAAGAAGTAGTAAATGAGTTAAAAACAGAATTGGTAAAATACATAATAAATGGTGGAAAAATAGAAATACCAGAAGGAAGCACATTAAGAGATGATGGAATACCAAAAGATGATATATCAATAGAAGAAATGTATCAAATAACAGAAGGAAAAGTAGAATATGGACAAGCAAGTTCTATTGTAAAAAATATGTATTATTTATCAAAAGGACAAGCAAATGCTAGAATATTAGCAGGAATGTTAAGAAAGATAACAGAAAATAATCCAAAATATGAAGAGATTATAAAGTACATTGAAAATAATGGATTTGAAATAGAACCAAAAATAACAACAAGAAAAAGTAATACAGGATACAGAATAAGTGAATCTGTAAACTTAGATCTAAAACCAAATGAAATAGGATTAGTAGACTCAATAAAAAATTTAACAGATGAAGAACAAATGCAGATAATACAAGAAAGAGGACTTTCAAATGTAAGAGATATAATGACATCAAATTTTGCACAAATGCAGACAATGGAAACAATAGAAAAAGAAGATTATTTTGCAAGTGCAATAGCAGATATGTATGATTGGGGAAGCCTTAATATAGAAGAAATATCTGTAACAGAAAGAAATGAATTAATCCAGAAATTAAAACAAAGTAATTGTGTATCAATATATGAAAAATTAAAAGAAGCAGGAATAGAAAACAAAGATATACCAACAGCAGTTATAAATATGGCATCAAAAGGAAGATTAAATGAAATATTACAATCAGAAAACTATGTAGAACAAATACAAGAAAATATAGGAGAAATAACACAAAATTTATCAATAGAACAAATAGAAAGATATTTAGGATATTATGATGTAAAAGGAACAGGAATAGAATTAAGAGATTATCAGCAAGATGCAGTAGACAAAGCTAATGAAATATATAAAGAAAAAAGATATGCAAGTATAATATTACCAACAGGAGGAGGAAAGACATATGTAGCATTAACAGAAATGTTACAATATGGAAAAACAGCAGAAGAAATAGCAATAGAAGAAAATCAAATAGAATTAGGAAAAATAGCATATAAAACCAATAATAAAAAAATGCTATATTTAGCACCATCAAATGAAATATTAGAGCAGACCAAAGATAGAATAATAGAGCATATTCGTGGAAAAGTAGGAATAACAGGAAAAAACAAAGATGAAATAATAGCAGAAGTATTTAAAAACTTGCAATTTGCTACATATCAAAGTTTAATAACAAAAGCAGGTAAAGAAACATTAGAAAAGCAGTATGATTTTATAATATTTGACGAATTACATAGAACAGGTGCAGAAAAATGGGAAGAAGCATTAAATAAATTATTAGAAAATCAACTAGAAACAACAAAAGTTTTAGGAATAACAGCAACACCAAGAAGAGATGCAGATGACAGAAATATGGCAGATGAAATAGCACAAAAGTTAGGATATACAGATGAAGAAATAAGAGCAGAAAAACATATAGCCACAAAAATAGAACTAAAAGAAGCAATACAATTAGGAATGGTAGTAAATCCAAAGGTAGTTTCATGTGAGTATAATTTATTAACAGATGGAAGTATGGAAAATTTAGCAGAACAAATAAATGAGATAGAAGATGAAAATGAGAGAAAGAAAAAATTAGAACAATATGATAGACTAAGAAAAAATTTGGAGAAAGCTAAAGGAATACCAAAAATATTACAAGAAAACTTAAAAAAAGGTGGAAAATATATAGTATTTATACCAGTAGGAGGAAATGAAGAAGGAAAAGATAGTATAGATAAAGTAAAAGAATGGGAAAAACAAATAAGTGAATATTTAAAAAATTCAGGAATAGAACCAGAATATTATTCAATGCTTAGTGCTTATAGTGATAAGGAAAACGAGAGACAATTAGAGGGATTTGAAAGTGAAAAATCAGATAAAACAAAATTTATGATAGTAATGAATAAATTAAACGAAGGTGTTCATGTAGATGGAGTAAATGGAATATTATGGTTTAGACCATTAGATGAAAATTCAAAAATATTGTACAAACAACAAATAGGAAGAGTAATAACATCAGTAGATCCAGATAATCCACCAAAAGATGAAGATAGACCAGTAGTAATGGATTTTGCAAATAATACAGAAAGAGTTGAGATAGATAAAGAAATAAAAAGCAATAATCGAAAAAATGATTTAGAATTATTAACAATAGTAGTAGATTGGGTAAAATCACATGGAGATAATTTACCACAAGTAACAAGTACAAGTAATCAAGAAAGAAGATATGCAGCAACATTATATAGGATACAACAGAAATATATAGAATATAGAAATGGAATTGATAATGAAGAAATTACAGAAGATGAAAGAAATAATATAGAGAATATTATAGCCAAAGGTGAAGAAATAGAATTATGGGATAGAGAGCTTGAAAGGATTACAAAGGAAGAATGTGATAAAATCTTAGAAGTTGATAGTTTTGTGTTAAAAGGAAATTTACATGATTTAGTTGAATTAGAGAAAGAAGTAAATGATATTAATTATAGAAAAACAGCATTGAAAAATATAATGGAAATAGAAGAATGGTGTAAAGAACAATTTGACGGAAAGCCAGAATATAGTAGGAGAACTCCAAGGACAGATATAAAAGGAATAAAGACAGCAAAAGAAGAAAGAGAGTTACGATTAGGAAAAGCTTTAAACAAATTTAAACAAAGGACTATCTGGGAAAATTATCAAGAAGGAAAAGAGAAAGGACTAAGTCGAGAAAAAATAAAACAAGAATACGGAATGAGAGAAGGAGAAATAGCACTAGTAGAAAGATATGAAAGCACAATAGAAGAATATGATTATGGCAACTTAAATATTCAGGCGGATAATATAATAGAAATAGAAAAATGGTGTAAAGAACAATTTGAAGGAAAGCCAGAATATAGTAGAAGGACTCCAAGTTTAGGTATAAAAGGAATAATTGCAGCAAAAGAAGGAGAAGAAGAAACAGAAGAGCAAAGAGAGTTACGATTAGGAAGAGCTTTAAGAAGATTTAAACAAAGTACTATCTGGGAAAATTATCAAGAAGGAAAAGAGCAAGGGTTAAGCAGAGAAGAAATAAAACAAGAATACGGAATGAGAGAAGGAGAAATAGCACTAGTAGAAAGATATGAAAGCACAATAGAAGAATATGATTATGGCAACTTAAATATTCAGGCGGATAATATAATAGAAATAGAAAAATGGTGTAAAGAGCAATTTGAAGGAAAGCCAGAATATAGTAGAAGGACTCCAAGGTCAAGTATAAAAGGAATAATTGCAGCAAAAGAAGGAGAAGAAGAAACAGAAGAACAAAGAGAGTTAGGATTAGGAAGAGCTTTAAACCAATTTAAACAAAGTACTATCTGGAAAAATTATCAAGAAGGAAAAGAGAAAGGACTAAGTCGAGAAGAAATAAAACAAGAATACGGAATGAGAGAAGGAGAAATAGCGCTAGTAGAAAGATATGAAAGAATAATAGAAGAATATGATGTCAAAAAGAAAATCACAGGGCAATCAATAGGACAAGTATCATATACAGCAACAGTACAAGAATGTGATAATGCACAAATGGATTTAAACAGACTAATTCAATGGCAAAGAACAAAAGAAGGAGGAAAAGAACAAGATGACTAAATATAAAAATGCATATACAGAAGTATATGAAATAATAAAACAATTAGATGAAGAAGAATATAATAAAATACCTTCAGAAGTAATTAAAACAATAGAAGAAAATAGAAATACTGAATATGAATTTGACTTAGATGAAGATATAGAATTAAAAGACCAAGAATTATTACCAGAAACAAAAGCAATTTTATTCAATTTATTTAGAGATTATTTATCAACAGCAGAACAAAAAGAAAAAATAATAAAAATGCAAGTAGAAGAAAGACGAAAAAATGAACAAAATAAATCAGAACAATATAATTCAGATTTATTTGCTAGTAAGAAAAAAGTTCAAGACATTAGAGAGGAACATACAGAGTTAATTGAATATAAAGAAAATATATTAAAAAGAATATTTAATAAAATAAGACAATTTTTTCATGTGTAAAAAATTGAATATTAACATTAAAAGTGTTATAATTCAAACATAAGGTAAAAGCCTTATGATGAAAAAGCTTTTGATATCAAAAGGAGAATAATATATGATTTATACACCCAAAACAAAGAAAGCCATGATAATAGCATATAATGCACACAATGGGCAAGTTGATAAATCAGGAATACCATATATTTATCACCCAATTCACCTTGCAGAGCAAATGGACACAGAAACAGAATGTATTGTAGCATTATTACATGATGTAGTAGAAGATACAAATGTAACATTTGATGAGTTAGAAAAAAATTTTTCACCAGAAGTTATAGAAGGATTGAAATTATTAACACATGATAAAAATGTAGATTATTTAGAATATGTAAGAAAAATAAAAAATAATCAAATTGCTAGAAAAGTAAAATTGGCAGATTTGTATCACAATAGTGATCCAACTCGTATGGAAAATCCCACTCAAAAAGATTTAGAGCGAAAAGAAAAATATCGTAAAGCTATTGAAATTTTAAAATATTAAGAAAATAAGCCAGTATCTGAATAGATGCTGACTTATTTTTTTCTCATTTTCAATAAAAAATAGATAATTATAAGAAAAACTAATAATAAACATAAAAACTATTAATTTTACATAAGTGACAAATAATGTTAAAATAATTATGTAAAATAAATGAAAGGAAATAAATAAAATGGAAGAATATGTTGAAGAAAGAAATAATAGATTCAATAATGTAAAAATAAAAGGAAGAATAATGAGAAATCAAGGATTAAAAATTCGTAATTTTGGAAAATCAGAAAAACCAGATCATACACGAGATTATGGAAAAAGAAGTGGAAAAGTAAATGAAAGAATTGCAAGAATGTTAAGAAGAAATGAGAGAAATGAAGGGATAAACAATATAGTTGTAGATGATGAATATGAAGAAACAATAGAATTAGAACAATTAAGAGAGCAAGCATTAGAAGAAAGCCAAGCACCACAATTACAAAGACAAGAAATTGCTGGAAAATTATTAGCTATAGGAGAGATGGAACAACAAGAAAAAGATTTATTACAATTAATTAAGGAAATAAGAACTAAAAGAGTGAAAGAAAAATTAAAACTTATTGCTAGTGGGGAGAAAACAACAATCTCATTTGAAGAATGGGAAGCATTAGAAGAACAAATATTAGCAAAAGCAAAAAATCATAATTTAGGTGGAGTAATGGCTTGGAAAGAATATAGATATAGCCCATATGGAGAGTATACAGAATTAAATGAATATGCAATTAGACTACAAAATAAATTATTACATATATATCAATATAAAGATAAAATACAAGCTGAGTTAGAACAATTAACAGAAGAAAGAAAAGCTTTATTAGAAAGAAAAGCTACAAAAGATAGTAAAACAGATGGAGCCATAGGATGGAAAAGAATATTAGGAAATCAATATTCTTTAGAAGAATCATTTGATATTGATAAAGTTATTGGAAAATCTCAAGATTCTTCAGAAAAATTATCACATTTTGAACAAGTATTAAAAGATACAATTGCTAATCCAGAAATAGGAGAAGGAACAAGAGAATCAGTAGAAATAATTTTAGAAAACATGCAGAATTCACAAGAAGAAAGATAATAAAAATAGAAAAAATAAAAGGAAATAAAAAATGAAAAAAGAAGAATTAAAAAAGAAATTAGAACCAAAAAAATTTAATGATGTTACAATGGAATTTTTAACAATAGCAGTAAATGATGTATTAAAATTATATGGAGAATATATATCAGAAGATGTAATAATAGAAAGAATAAAACAAAATTTAGATAAAGATATAGAATTTGAAAGAAATCTTGGAAAAAATATAGCAGGATCTTATAATTTTGGAGAAAAAAATATAAAAATAAAGAAAAAAAGTATAGATGAAGAAAGGCAAGTATTTTTCCATGAATTTTTACATTGTGTTTCAGTACATCAAAAGACAGATGGAAAGATTTCAACTGGTCTTAAAGGTAATATAATCGGAGTTGGAATAAATGAAGCAATGACAGAATATTTAACAAAGCAAAGATATCCAAAATTAAGAGTAGGATATGATGAAGAAGAAAAAGTTATGAAAAAATTATTAGAAATAATTCCTATAGAAGAAATGATTCAATCATATTTATATGGTAAACCTGAAATAAAAGAATTAACAAAAAAATATGGTATGGATAGTTTTAACTTATTATATAGTTTGGATGAATTATTTGCAGATAATAAAAAATATAGTTCATTAGAAAATAAAATTACACCAGATGAAAATAGAATAGATGCAAAACAGCAACTTATATTTGAATATGTAAAAGGATATTGTAGTTCAAGAAAGTTAGAAGAGATAGATATAGAAGAACTAATGAACAATGTTGTTGAGTTTGAAGGAATACTAGAAACAATGGGAGAAAAATCTGACTTTGATTATATGCAATATATTAATAGGATTATTGCTCAAAAATTACAACTAGGAATAGGTGAAGAAGAACTAAAACAATTACCAAATGAATATATTGTGAGAATAAATCAACAAAGAGTAAAAGAGAAAATTTATAATAAAACAAGAAAAAGAATTTTAGATGAAGATTTTTCAAGAGAAAAAAACACTTATGAAGATTTTTATAAAGATAATATATATATGGAAAAGATAATAAAAAAAATATGTGGAGAAGGAACAATATTAGAAAAAGAATCAATGAAATTCAATTGGGCTACAAGACTATGGAATGAAATAAAACTAAGATATCCAGATATAGATTTTGATTGGATTGATTTTGGTTTTATAAATAATAAATATATTATTGCTAGATTAAATGGAAAAATTATTGGAGCAATGAATATAGATATTGATGATGAGATTGAATATCAAAAATATAAAGAAGTAGTTGAATCTGAAAAAGGTAGTAAAAAATATAGAATTATAACTAAAGATAATGAATATATAGAAATAAATGAAGCTCAAGATGAAGGAACATATTATCAAAATGGAGAAATAGGACATGAACAGGAAGATGTTGTAGAAACTTTTAAAAGATTAGAAAAATTACATGAGACAAGAAGACAACTTGAAATTTTAAAAAGTTTAGGAGCACCAAGTATTGCAATAAGTAGATTAGAAGAAGAAATTGAAAAATTGTCACATCAAGAAGAAAGAGAGCAAAGATATAAGATAGAATATTCTGGAGATTATTTAGAAAGACAAAAAGAAAATGGAGAAATGGAAGTAGATGAATATAATATTGAGGTTCAAAAAAAGAATGAATGGGAAAAGAAACATTGTAAAGAAGTTTCAGTAGATGATGATACTGAAAGATAAAATTAAAATACTACAAATTTGTAATTATATAAATTTGTAGTATTTTAATTTTATTCGAAAACTCAAATTTTGTGAGAGTAAATTAAAGAAAAAAATTTGTTATGTATTGAAAAAAAAGAAACAAAATGATAATATTATTTTAGAAGTAAAGAGATTGGAGAAAAACAAATGATTAATGAAACTAGAGAAAGACTTACATTAGAAGAAAATGTAAAATTAATAAAAGATATTTTCTTTGGTAAACAAACATCTCAATTAAGATTAATTGATTTAAAGAGTATAGAAGTATCTAATAGAGATGGAAATGAAGATGAAGATAAAAATGATGAATTAGCAGAGATATTTGAAAATTTGTTAGATTATTGTAAAAGTGGAATTACTATATATGATTTAATTAATTTATATAATGTAGATACTAGAAAACATAGTGAAGAATTTGCAGGGCATAGATATAGCAATGTAAGTGCTGGTGGAAAAAAACTTATAGATATTATAAATAGTATAAGAGGAGTACCAACAAGAATAAGTAGTTCTAGTTATGAAAAGTGGGTTGACTCATTAGTGAAAAAGGAGAACCAAAACTCATTAGAAAGTGATACATGTTTAGGAAGAATAACATCATTAATGATGATAGCTTTTTACGCAAATAAGTCAGAAAAAAGAAGAATAGATGAATATTTTGGAAGAAACAAAAGAATTTAGTGAAGTAGAATTAATATTACATAAAGTATTAGGGAACTTGGCTTACGAGCAAGATGAAGAAGAAATAAAATCAGAAATGCAAACTCAACCACAAGAAGCTGAAGAAGTGCATAAAAAAATAATAAATGATATAAAAAGAAGCAATGGTATAGTAGTAACACAATATGGAGAAAATTTAGATTTACATTCTATTATAGCAACACTACAATATTATTTTGATAAGAATGAATCTGAACTAGGAATTAAAATAAAAAGAGAAATGATTGATAATGGAAAAGAATCAAATAAACATCTAACAATAGATGCTGGAAATCTAACTGGAAATAAAAATATAAATAGTAATAAATCAGCTGAGATAAATGCAAATCAAAGAAAAGGTCAAAGATCAGCAGTTTCAATACTTGCTGAAAATGGATTTTATGTTCCTAGAATGATAGTAAAATATGCAGATGCAGTTATTTCAGATGAAAGAGTCCTAGATCCATTTAATGGTTGTGCTTTAGCAAGAGAAGTACCAACAGATAAATTGTTTGAATATGCAGAAGAAAAAGATGTAAAGACAAAAAAATATTTAATGGAAAGTAGTTTAGATGAAGAACAATTAAAAAGATATGGACTATATGATTTTGCAATGAAAAGAAAAAATGATATAGAAAATGCAATCAAATTGATATCTCAAAACTCATATTGTATTGGGCAAAATGGTACAAAGAAGAAGATTGCGGTAGTTCCACAATTTGTATATAATGGTTCAAATATTGCGTATGCTTTAGGATATGATGTGTATATTTCGATTACTCCATATAAAAGAGATTCATCAAAATCAACTTTTTCAATAACATTAAATCCTAATGCAAAAAATGAAAAAGGTCAAAATCTATTAATTCCAGAGAATATTATAAGTATTCTTAATGAAAAGATATCAGTTTATAATCAAGATGAAATTACAGGAAATAAGCAAAAAAAAGAAATATTTGTTTTTCCTAATAAAAAGCTTGCAAGTGTCGGAGGACCAAAATTCCCAGGATTATATGCTGATAAAACAGCAAGTGAGATTAGAGAAATTTTTACATCAAAACTATTAAGAGATGAAGAACAAGCTCAATTAGTAGAAAAAAAGTTAATGGGAATAAGAGCAAAACATAAAGGAATAACAGGAAGAGAAATTTTTGAAGCATCAAAATCAGCAATAAAAAATCCAGAATTATTAGATCAAGCTCAAAAAGTTATATGTGGAGATATTGAGCATCAAAGTGAAAAAAGTGAAGAATAACCTGCATTTGCAGGTTATTCTGTTAGTTTAAAGGAGATTCGAGTAAATCAAGCAAAACATTTCCCAAATCTGTAAAATAAACAGAAACATTTATTATAACTTCCAAAAGTTGTTTGCTTATAATAATATCTTTACCGAATTGTTTATGAATATCTCTAATAAGTGCATTTTTGGCCCATCCTAAAGAAGAATAATTTGTTCTACAGTTAGGTTGAAATAAAATATTTTCTCTTTTGATAATTTTTCCGTTGAGAGTCGAAATTTTAATAAGATGCCATGCTGAATTTCTTTGAAAAGAAGTTTTGCTGTCAATTAAAAGATAGTTTTTCATAAAATTTCTCTCCTTCAATAAATTAATTAATTTGTTTTGTGTGCTTATATTATAATAGATTACATAATATTTGTAAAATTAATTATTTAAATATTAATTATTAGTAAAACTTATAATGTTTAAACTATTGAAAAAAATAAAATAGAATGTTAAGATATAGAAAAAGGAGAGATTATATGAATGCAAATTTAGAATTATATAGAATATTTTGTGAAGTAGTAAAATATAAAAATATATCAAAAGCTGCTGAAAATATATACATATCACAGTCAGCTGTTACACAATCAATACAAAAATTAGAGAAAATATTAGGTGGGAAATTATTTTTTAGAAATAAAAACGGAGTAGAGCTTACAGAAGAAGGAAAAAATTTATATGAATATATAGGAGATAGTATTGAGAAAATGAATAATGCAGAAAACTTATTCTCTCAATATATAAATTTAGAAAAAGGAATAATAAGAATTTGTGGAGGAAAATTTTTAGTAAATAAATATGTTATGCCATCATTAGTTGAATTTATTAAAGATTATCCTAACATAGATATAAGAATATCAAGAGCTACAACACAAGAAAGTTTAAAAAAATTATCAAATGGAGAGATTGATATTGCAATGTTGAATTTATCAGATATTCCAACAGAGTATACAAATATAGATTTTATCTCATTAAAAAGTACACCAAGATATTGTTTTATAGCAACTAATGATTATATAAAGAAAAATAAAATTTCAAAAGATAGTAATTTTGAAAATTGTAAAATAATAATACCTAAATCTACAGCATTAAAGCAACATTTAAAAGAATATTGTTCTCAAAATAATATTGATATTGCTCCAAATTATGAAATTGGTGATACAGAATTAATTGATAGACTAGTATTGAATAATTGTGGTGTTTTGCTTTCAAATATAGAATATGAAGAAGAATTATTAAAAAGAGATGATGTTCAGATAATAAAAGAATTTCAAATTGGAGAAGATAATAAATCTATAGCAACATTAAAGAAAAATATGTGTAACAAAGCTACACTAGAATTAGTAAGAAGAATAAAAGAAAATTTTATGAAATAAAAGGAGAAGAAAATGGAAAAAAAAGAAATGACAGGATTTCAAGGAATATTTTTTGATGAAATAAATAAGAAAAAATTAATTGATTTACAAGAAAGAAAACTAAAATATGTAGTTAAAGACATGCATATTACTTTTAAATTTGGAAAAACAGAAAAATATCCAGAAGAAGTATTAAATAAAGATTATGAAGTAAAAATTGTAGGATATGCAGCAACAGATAAAAATAGTGGATTTCAAGTTGAATTACCCAAAGAACTAAAGGCATATTTTAAGAATGAGAATGGACCACATATTACAGTTTCTATTGGAGAAGTTGACGGAATAAAGGGAAAAGCATATGAAACCGGATTATTACATTTTAGTGAAATAAAAAGTCCTTTTTTGATTTCTGGTAGATTTGGATATTATATTAATGGAAAAGGAAAGATAATGGATAATTCTATTTTTAAAGAAAAAGAAATTGATGATGAAATTTCAAGATAATAAAAAACCTCATTTACAAATGAGGTTTTTTGTATGTGCAAAGATTGAAAGACTAAAATATAGAAAATTTTATTATTTTAAGAGTAATTTTAAAGCATTAATAAAATAATCAACCTCCTCAAAAGTATTAAAATCACTAAAAGTAGACCTAATAGCAGAATTAATATACAATTTAGGAGTATTAATAGCAGACAAAACATGAGAAGGAGTAGTATTACCAGAAGAACAAGCAGAACCACTAGAAACACAAATTCCCATATTATCAAGTTCAAAAATTAATTTAGAGGCATCTGCACCCACAAAAGAAACATTAGCATTTCCGAGGTAATCTATTTTGAACAGAACCATTAATTCTAAATCTATCTTTAAAATATCTATTAAGTAAATTGAAATAATAATTTCTAAGTCTTGAAAGATAAGTAACGTGTGAACTTAAATTTATTCTAGCAATTTCACAAGCTTTGCCAAGGCCAACAATTTCAGCAACATTTTCAGTACCAGCTCTTTTATTTTTTTCCTGATGACCACCATTTATAAAATTTTCAAATTCAATTCCATTTTTTACATAAAGAGCACCAATTCCTTTAGGAGCATGAATTTTATGACCTGAAAGAGAAAGCATATCAATATTCATTTTTTGAACATCAATAAAACAATTTCCAATAGCTTGAACTGCATCTGTATGAAAAATAATATTGTGATTATGAGCAATTTTGGCAATATCTTCAATTGGCTGAACTGTGCCAATTTCATTATTAGCAAACATGATACTAATCAAAATAGTTGTAGGTCTAATTGCATTTTCAAGTTCTTGTAAATTAATAAAACCATCTGAATCAACATTTATATAAGAAATATCAAAGCCCTGTTTTTCTAAAAACTTACAAGACTCTAATATTGCAGGATGTTCTATTTTTGATGTAATAATATGATTACCTTTTTTCTTATTTGCAAATGCAATACCTTTAAGTGCAGTATTATCACTTTCAGAACCACAACTAGTAAAATAAATTTCATTTGGATTACAATTTATTAAACTTGCAACTTGAGCTCTAGCATTATCAATAGCATGTTTTGATGTTCTACCAATAGAATATAGGGAAGAAGCATTTCCATAATTTGATGTTAAATATGGTATCATTTCATTTAAAACTTCAGATCTAATTTTTGTTGTTGCAGCATTATCGAAATAAACAATATTCATATTAAAAATCCTTTCTTAAAGGTTTATATATTATATGAATAAAATACTAAAAAGTTAAAACGAACACAGGTTCTGAAATATAGCCAACTCTAAGGCGAACAGATTTTCTTTAAAAGCAAAAATTTCAAAAATTTTCCTAAAAATACTTGAAAAAAAATAGTATTTGTATTATTATTTATGCATAGTGGTTAAAAGTGGTGCAAAGTGGTAGAAAAATGGAGAGGAGGAAATCCAAATGTTAATTGGTGAATACGAACATTCTCTAGATGTAAAAGGTAGATTAATAATGCCAGCAAAATTAAGACAAGACATCGGAGAAACATTCATAATAACAAAAGGTTTAGATGGATGTTTATTTGTATTTTCACAAAACGAATGGAATAACTTCGAAGAAAAACTAAAATCATTACCACTATCAGACAAAAATGCCAGAAACTTTGTAAGATTTTTCTTATCAGGAGCAACAGAATGTGAAATTGACAAACAAGGAAGATTTTTAATCCCTGCAAATTTAAGAATTTCAGCAAAATTAGAAAAAGATGCAATGATTATAGGAGTAGGAACAAGATTAGAAATATGGGACAAAGCAACATGGCAAAAATGTGATGAAAACATATCTGCAGATGAGATTGCAGAAAACATGACAATGTTAGGAATTTAATTGTGAGGTGCTGAAAATTGGAATTTAAACATAAACCTGTACTATTAGAAGAAACAATTGAAGGGCTAAAGATAAAAGAAGATGGAATTTATGTAGATGGGACATTAGGTGGAGCAGGACATAGTAAAGAAATTCTAAAAAGATTATCATCAAAAGGAATGTTAATAGGAATAGACAGAGATGAAGAAGCACTAAAAGCAGCAAAAGAGAACTTAAAACAATACTCAAATGTAAAATATGTACATGGAAATCATGATGAAATTGAAGAAATTTTAAAAAAATTAAATATAGAAAAAGTAGATGGAATATTACTTGATTTAGGAGTATCATCATATCAATTAGATGAAAGAAATAGAGGATTTAGCTATTTAGGAAATAATGAATTAGATATGAGGATGGATAAAACTCAAAGTTTAACAGCGAAAAAAGTCGTAAATACATATTCTGAGGAAGAATTAGCAAATATAATATACGAATATGGCGAAGAAAGGTTTTCAAGACAAATTGCTAAAAATATATGTATTGCAAGAAAAGAAAATGAAATTGAAACAACAGAAGAATTAGTTAAAATAATAGAAAAATCAATGCCTGCATTTGCAAAAAAAGAAGGACATCCAGCAAAAAGAACATTTCAAGCAATAAGAATAGAAGTAAATAATGAAATAAAACCATTATATAATACAGCAAGAAAATGTATAGAATTATTAAAAAATGAAGGAAGATTATGTATAATAACATTCCATTCATTAGAAGATAGGGCAGTAAAAAATGCTTATGTTGATGCACAAGGAAAGTGCACATGTCCTAAAGATTTACCATATTGTGTATGTGGTGCAAAATCAGAAGGAAAAATAATAAATAAAAAACCAATAATAGCAACAGAAGAAGAACAAGAAGAAAACTCAAGATCAAAAAGCGCAAAATTAAGAATTTTTGAAAAAATAATTAAATAAAGCGTAAGAAAAGAACAAAGTACAAAGGAAGGAGGTAAGTAACATGTCAAGAAGTTCATATCAATATGAAACAAGTCCTAGAAAATATGAGCCAGATTATGATATACCAAGAAAAAGAACACAACAAACAAGAAGAAAAAACAGTACTAAAAAAACAACAGCAAAAAAACAAACAATAAAAACAAATTATCAAATAAAAAAAGAAAAGAAAAAAATAGAAATGTTGAATCATGTTAAACAAATTTTGATTGTAATTGGTATATTTATCATGTTACTTATAGTAAGTTTTAGAGAAATTTCTATAATGGAAATGTTCAATAATAAGAAAAAAATGGAAAATGAACTTGCATTAATTCAAAAAGAGAATGGTCAAGTCGAAAAAGATATAAAGGCACAAGAAAGTAAACTTGATTGGAACATGATAAAACAAAAAGCAACAGAAGAATTAGGTATGCAAGAAGCAAATAAGATTGCTATAGAACTTGATAAATCAGATAATGTTGAAAAAGAAGTAACATTAATTAAAGCTGATAATACAAGTTTTCTTGAAAAATTAATAGAAAAGTTTATAATAAAATAAAACAGATTAATTTTATAATATTAATAAATTCTTATTGATATTATAAAGCTAATCTGTTTTTTTATATAGTAGGAAAGTTCTCCTTGCAGGAGGAATTTCTGTACTAGATAAATATGGCGAGTCTTAGATTTTCTTAAAATTTTCATTTGATAGAAAATCTTAGACTTGCTTTTTTATTATAGTATGTGATTTTTTACAATAAATTTTGTTATAAGTAAATAATTTACCCCAAAATTTCAAATAGCTATTTTTGAGGCAAATAAAAAAATTGCACCAACACCAGCCAATGGCAAAAGTATATATAAGAAGATATATGAAAATATTACCATTGCTTTTATTGGTAAATTAAAAATATAACAAATAGTTTTTATAAATAATTTATTAACAGAATGTAATCCTTCTGCATATCCATTATTTTTTGCTTGTACTAATATTTCACTTGGAATTTGATATAATTCGGAAATTCTATATATTGTTTTTAAATCAGGGTATTCAAAACTGTATTCCCATTTTTTAACATTTTTTGCAGTAATATTAGGTAATGCTAATTGCTCTGCTAAATGTTTATAATTCCAACCTCTTTTTAATCTCTCATTTTGTAAAATTACTTCTAATGTAATAGGTTTTTCTTTTGGCTTTTTTAATTTCAATTTCATAAGCAAATCCTTTCAAAAGCATTATATAAATAATATATAAAATTGGCAAGATAAAAAATGAATCTTTCAAGAAAAAATATATTGAGATTTTATTGATTATTTGATAATATAGTATTGTAAAGGAGACTAAAAATGAGTAAATTTGTAAATGAAATCAAAGAAATTTGTAAAAAAAATAAAAAAGTAGATATGTATATAGATATGGATGGCACAATAGCAGAATATCACTTGTATAATCCAGAAGAAATTTCAAGAAAAATGGAAGAAGAATATTTGAAAAATGAGCCATTAAAAAATGTAATTGATGTATTAGAAGAAATTTCAAAAATTAATAATATAGAGATGTATATATTATCATTATCAAAGACAAAAAAGATAACAGAAAAGAAGAAAATATGGTTAAAAAAATATGTACCATTTATTAAAGAGGAAAACTGGATAATATTAACAAAAGAAATTGGTGAGTATTCAAATGAAAATAGAAATGAAATAAAAGGAAAAAATATAGAATTAAGACAAAAAGATTATGATAAGTCAATAATGTTAGATGATGAACAAGTTGTTTTAAGAGAAGCTAAAAAAATATTAAATGATAAAATTGAAGTATTTCATATATCTTCAGCATTGATTTAATAAAAAATGGAAAAAGGTGAGTACAATAATAAATCTATTATTATGCCCACCTTTTTTTTGTTCTTAAGAAACTTCTGTTACAAATTTTTTCGCAATTTTTTCGATAGAAGCCCACAAACGATAGTAGTCAAAGATGTCACCAGTATATTCTTTATGCTGAGACAAATATCCGTCAAGTTCAGCTTTCCAGGTTTTTTCACGTCTGTCATCAAAAACATGTATACCAGTGGAAGGCAAAATTTCAGGGATTTGAGATACAGTTTCAAGAGATACATGCCCATCTTTTAACATCAAATCATTGATTTCGGTATAAGAACCATACATACCATCATGAGAAAAGAATGTTTTAACATCCCATTCCTTATGATTACGAGGATTAATTACTTTCATAGTCGAAGTATCCCAGATGAATTCAGGAATCAAAAAGTCTTCAATAAAATAATAATCCAAATAGAGATGGCAGTACATACCGAATTTGACAGAGTCAGAAGGCACAAATAAGTCTTTTTTTACTGATTCCATAGTGGGAACAAAAAATCCATTAACAGAAGCCTTTTTTCTATAGTGAGAAGCTTTTTTGTCATTGGCAAGATCAGGAATAAGGTTACCTGCCATAAAGTTAACCTTATCCAACTTCATTTGTTCTGAAAAATTCCGATATACTTCTTCAGCGAATGCAAGATGATACAAAATACCGGGCATAAATTTTTCCTCCTAATTAAATAAATTTGGATGTGGTTAATAGTTTTAGTATAAACTATTAGATATGCAAACGCATAACGCCCAAATTATAACATGGATATAAAAATAAGTCAAGAAACATACTTAAAAATTATGTAAATTTACAGCATTATGATTAAGGTTTGTTTATGTATTCAGAATATTGAATAATATTTTGAGTATATAGTGATACTTTAATAAGAAGCTAATTTAATTTGACCCTTTGGTCGTAAAAATTAACTTGACAATAAATGTAAAAGAGAATATACTTTATGAAGTAAATTCTATATATAATATAGAAATTAAAGGAGGAAAAACATGAACAATTTAATAGAAATTAGATGGCATGGTAGAGGCGGACAAGGAGCAAAAACAGCATCATTATTACTTGCTGATGCAGCATTTAATACAGGAAAATACATTCAAGGATTTCCAGAATATGGACCAGAAAGAATGGGAGCACCAATAACAGCCTATAATAGAATAAGTGATAAACCAATAACAATACATAGTAATATATATGAGCCAGATTATGTAGTAGTTGTAGATGATACATTATTAGAAAGTGTACCAGTAACTGCAGGTCTAAAAAAAGAAGGAGCAATAGTAATAAATACTACAAAATCACCAGAATATTTAAAAGAAAAATTAAATGGATATGATGGAAATATTTATACAATAGATGCAAGAAAAGTATCTGAAGAAACATTAGGAAAATATTTTCCAAATACACCAATGCTTGCAGCAATTGTAAAAGTAACAGGAATAATGAGTGATGAAGCATTCTTAGAAGATATGAAAGGCTCATTTAAACATAAATTTGCTAAAAAGCCAGAAGTTATAGAAGGAAATATGAAAGCATTAGAATTAGCATTAAAAGAAGTAACAAAAATCCAATAAGAAGGTAGAAAATAACTTAAGTTTTTCCTAATAGAGTAATAGGAAAGGAAGGAGAAAAAATGACAGAAATAAACAAAGAAACACCAATGAAAGACTTAACAATTGGTGGAAACATATATTGTGCAGGAAATGCAAGAGAATTTAAAACAGGTGACTGGAGAAGCATGAAACCTGTATGGGATGAAGAAAAATGTAAACAATGTGGATTATGTTTTGCAGTATGTCCAGAAAATTCAATACCAGTAGGAAAAGATTGTAAAAGAACAGAAACAGATTTTGACTATTGTAAAGGATGTGGAGTATGTGCACAAGTATGTCCATTTAAAGCAATAGAAATGAAAGTTGAATAAATCAATTAAAGTTCAAAAATATAAAATTTGGCAAGAACAAATATGAATTTTAATATGAAAATGATTTTATATGAATAATGAGAAAAAAATTTAGAAAGGAAATAAAAAAATGAGTATAAGAGAAAGATTAAGTGGAAATGAAGCAACAGCAATAGCAAT
>ERZ857969.654-NODE-654-length-55810-cov-7.586835_pt1 | contig 55810 bp, 53 predicted proteins | sample MGYA00519864_ERZ857969 | MGnify/ENA primary metagenome ERZ857969 (study PRJEB31778, sample SAMEA3449382) | human gut metagenome | biome: human gut; feature: human-associated habitat; material: faeces | place: United Kingdom | collected 2010/2012 ...
TGGGATTTCGCACCGTATTCATTCGGTTTTGCTGAGGTGGCTGCGGACGGAAGCAAGGGTGTTGTCGGTGGATTGCTATACCATGGCAGACCGGACGAATCTTTTGCCGTAATCATGGAACCGTTCCACGGCTGGAGCATACACACGTAGAATTAAAGGCAATAAAAAAGCACCATTTTGACCTATTGAGCAAAATGGTGTGTGCTATGTAATAGCAACTATCGTTATAATTCACCAAACATAATATCCATATCTTGTTTCAGAATTTTATCCTCAAAAATTGCCAACTTTTTATCCTTTACAATAATATGATTGATAAGATGTAGTACAGTATCATAAGTGAGGGGATATGAAAAGTTCTTTTCCATTACTAACTTTAATATTTTTGTCCGATTTGCTCGATACAATGATTTGGCTGTAGCATTATTATCAGACAAATATTTGCATAGTTTTTCTGACAAGCCTTTATCTGCAAAACGAACTCTCATTTTATTACGCAACATACTATTCCAAGTCTTATTTTTATACTGAGAATATGACAGCCTATCAAATAATGTAAGCATTGACCATTCACTACTTTCCAATGTAGCATAAATTCCATTTAGAAGTCTAGATTCTTCTTTAAATCCATCCCACTCTTCTTTACATTTATAACGTAAATCATGTTCAACTTCGTGCCAACCTTCTGATAAAATAGTTCTGATTTGAATTTCGTAAGTGTCATCAATTAGATCTTCATAGCCAGTCTCTTTTATTGCAGCTTTCATATCTTGTTGAAGGAAATCTGGAACACGCATAACTAAATTGAGTCTTTTGGGACAGAATTTATCAACCTCTGCTTCATCTACAGATTCATTGTCAAAATTAGACTGACTACTTAAATAGTTATGAACAAGTTCTACATCATCTGTAAAATATAAAGTAATACGAAGAGCTAACAAATCTTGCATTTTCTTGTTCCTTCTACGATACTCCTCAGCTTTTTTATCTAATTTATTTTTTATAGACATTACAGACTTGGTACGATAAAATACATGGTACATAACACCACATTTATTCAAAACAGACTCCAAGTCTGTCACAATATCCCTTAAAACTTTATTTCCTGCACTCATAATTGTATATTCTTATGGTAATAGGCAATTCCAGATCTTGAAATGTGTGAATTATTACCATCAATCAAAATCATACCCTTTTTCTTTAACAAATCAAATGTCGCAAAAACAACATCCAAATCCTGTTCACCAAATTCTTTTTTAAGAGCTGAGATATACCTCATCTTTGGAGATTTTCCATCCACTTTAAAAAACTTACCAAGTATCTCAATTTCTATATTTATATCTTCTTGTTTTTGTAAAACAGATGAAGGTGTGACCTCTATCAAAGAAGAGATAAAACCGGTGTTGTAGTCATCGCATCCATAACAATGGATATTATTAGATGTAGAAGATAAATTGGCTCTCACATTGCAATTAATAAATTTGCACCCAGTAAATGTGACATTGTGAAATGCGTTTACATCAAAAATACATTTTTCAAATACAGAATCTACAAATGAGGTTTCTACAAAACTGCACTCTTCACAGAAGATACTAATCTCCTCAAAATGAAAAGAATTCAATCCCACACATTTATAGTTTCCTTTTACTTTCTTTAAAAGAATACAGTCTGTAGTAATAGACAAATACAACGACATTTTGTCTTTTATTACAGAAAACTTATTCCATAATTTCGTTTTGTCATCATTGGAAGAATATTTGTATGCGTAAATAGCCAATTCGATTAAGTGTTCTGGAATCGGATTGAGTTTCTGCAAGAATGTTGTTTGGTCTTTCTGTATTGATTTTCCGAGCAAATAGCCAAAAATAAATTCATTAACAAAAGTTATAAAATCTTTATCCCCTATCCTATCTAATAAAGCATGATTTGTAAGTGTATCTGCAAGTTCATCCAAGGTTTGCTTTGTTGGCATTAACTCTTTATAGTACAAAAGACAAGATTTGTTATATTCTATAATAAGTTCTTTTACAAAACTTCTATTTTCTCCTGTAATATCAAAATCAACAAAAGACTTGGCTAAATTCTCAAATATTTGCATTTGATCTTCCCAACGTATAATAAGATTTTGCCTTTCTTTCTCCCGATTTAATAGATATTCAAAATATTTATCAGTGATCATTTCGGGATAAATCAACAAATCACTAAAATCTTCTTTGCTTATGTTTCGTAAATAAGTCAATAGGACAGGGTTAGAGATGCTATCCAAAGGGACATTTTTCCCAATGATTTCATCATAACGCTCGACTGAGAGCCATTGCCTAATATTAGGTTTCTCTAATTGAAATCTAATAACATCAAAATTCCCGTTGTAAGAATCAACCCAATCACCAAATTCTGCACCTGCAAATATTGCAGTTTTTCTAGAGGTCAGAATAATTTTCGCTTCATCGGTCAACAAATCACCTATAGTAGAAAGCATTGTTTCAACTTGCTCGAACTCATTCAATTGTCCGACTTTTCCATTATCTATATTCTTGGATAACAATTCGTCGAATCCATCAATAATAAGAGGGATTTTCCCTTTTTTTATATTATAAACGACCAATTCTTGTTTAGCTGTAGTATCTTTTTCTTTATCAATCTCAGACCAAAGAATATACTTAAACTGTTTTGCATCCCTATTTCTTGACAATTCCGTAAAAATGGGTTTCTGGTATTCACTATTAGCTAAAAATGATTTATAGACCTCATATGCTGTACATGTCTTACCAAATCCAGCTGCTGCCTCTACTACTACAAGATGTGCTCCTTTTTTATCGATTTCTTCTTTAATTGCCGAAATAATATCTGAAGTTCCTCTAATAGTTTCTTCTGAGCTTTCACTATATATAGAATATGGCATACTGATATATTGGTACTTGATACCACAATTACAATAGTGTTTTACTTGATTAGCTGCAAATTCTGCATACCTCCTATTTATATCATTTGCAGTTGTTTGTGTATTAAAAAAACCCTTAAACAAATAACTTTCTGCTTGTTCAATAGATTTGAATCTTTGTTGTTTTGCATGGTAGCCCAATTTCGAGTAACGTTCAAGTATCGGATCTGCATCAATACTATCATCCATTATTTGGATTTCTGCTCCATGATACATACCTTGATTTAGCAAATATACTCTATATGATGTATTCTTTTCTTTTACATCATATCCGTACTTCATAAAAAGGCTATCTAGATGATTCTCGTTCATATAACCTATTATTTTGTTTATATATGATATTATATTCTATTATTGCATTCTCTCTAATAATTTCTTTAGAACAAGTTCATATCCTAATTGAGGATTAAATTCTCTATCAGGACGAATAAGGCTTTGAGTGTCACCCAAGAAATCAGGGTCTGACATTTTCTCTTCCATATTGTTTACAAACTGCTTGTAAGTAGGTGGTTGTTGTACAACAAACGACATATAGCGATTATAGCATCGCAAGATTTCGTCAATATTCACAGATGCTTCAGATAAGGCTATATACAAGTCAAAAAGATCACGTCCTTTTTTCCGCTGATATAATGCTCGTAACTTTGTTCCCAATAATTCATTCAAGTGATATGTGGTGATTTCGCATTTCCCTGAAAACCAACTATTTTCCATTTCAAAAGGGACTTTAACTAGGCCTAATTCATTGAAATGCTCAAAACAATTTATCTCAATCTTTAAACGCAAAGGGATTGTCGGTGGAATTTCCGATTCCATGCGAAACAGCATTGTATTATTATATCGTTTTTGCTTTGTGACCCTATCAGGCAAGAAACTCAATACTTCACCAAGTCTGAACATGATTGGTTTTATCGGTCCTGCTGTGATTTGTACCAAATCAATATCTTCACTATACCTTGGCTGTGGAGACAGATATAACTTATGAAGTGCTGTTCCTCCTCTGAATGCTAATTGTGAGGCAAGGAATTCATCACTAAAAATAGCAACTAACGCACGGGAGATAATAAGGTCTTGCTCAACTTGCGCATTGTCATTCCAAGGAACAATCTTATTCCATTGGGTAATAGCTGTTCTGTTTATCATATTTCGTCTATTTCTATTATCGAATTTATATTAACTTTCCAACGAGTATTCTTTTCAGCGTACTCATCTGATTTATGTGTGCAGAGGGAAATATATCTAAAGCGTTTGACATACAATAGCAGTTCAGCATATAACTCATCAGCAATTTCTTTTTGTTCCAATATCTCATCTAAAATATAACCCAATCGTTGGATGGTTGCAATTGAGGTATAGTTGAACAAAGTCTTGGATGCTCCATTAAAATTCATATTCTCAGACAACTCCTCTAATATGGTGGCAGCCCTTGATAGTCCACCGATATATTGTTCATATTGCACCAAGTCAATAGCTGTTAATTCTGTATTGGAATAATATATAACGCCTGTTTCTGAATTTTTAGACAATAAAAAATCAGTCGGAATATTTTTACGATATACCCAAGTAAGAACATTATTCTTTGACGGTGATACTGTTGCTTTTGGAAATACCGTCATGACAGAAAATTTTTGTGGTCGTTGGTGAGCAGCCCCTAAAATTTCAGCAGCATTCAGTAAACAGATATAGTATGGTTTATTCAAATGGGCCATCAGTTGATCTATATAATAGATAGGAGGCGCCTTCTTTTTAGCTGCATATTGAGGAGGGATAATTACATAAAATCCCTTATACACGGGATAAATAACACCCTGAGTAGATAGACGGAATAATTCATTTCTTATGATTTGTTCCGAATAATTTGGGAATATATGCCTTATATTCTCAACAGAAAAAGTTGGAAATCCACTTATTTCCCTATCTCGTATCCATTCTCTTATTGTCATTGTGAGCGGTTTTAGTGCAAAGGTAATCAAAAAATGATTACCATCGCACTTTTTTAGCGCAAAAATTGAACTATAAGGATGTTATTCCATATTCCTCCATAAAATTCCATCCTAAGTGCGCTTCCCTTGTCAAGTCCCATTGATAAGTTAACTCGGAGGGACGATACCTTCCACGTTCAAGCCTCCGGTTTTCGTGCAAAAAATTCCTTTCAGTAATTTTTCACCCGAAAAAACGCTCCGGTATCGCCGTCCGAGTTGAGGAATGGACCGGGACTTAGCAAGCGAAGCGACCTACGACGCATAGGACAATTCTAAAAAAACAACATGACGGCTATATTTTATCGGTTAATATTGTCCCAATGCTCTATGCCATCCTATCATTTCCCAACCTTACACTGCCTCCTGTCTTATAGAGTGCCACAAGAAAGCTGGGACTAAAGACAGCTCGCTCCCAACTCTGCATAAGACAGGTTTTCTTTCTTTTTGTCGCTCGTTTTTCCACTTTTCGGTCTGTTTCGCGCCTTTTCTTTCCCAGCGTTCCCTTTTTATGCCTTTCCCGCTTGCGGTTGTGCGCCATTTTCGGGGCGTTTTCATGCTTTCTCCCTCCGTTTTCTCTCTTTTCTCTTCCTCTGTTTGTAAGCGTCTCCGCGATGACGCAAAACAATGTAAAATAGTCCTATTAAGATACACAAAAGCACTTGATAACGATAATGTTATCAAGTGTAATTAGGTCAGACAAGAGTAATCCTGCTGAAAAGTATAATTATGATTTATGCCACTTGTCAGGCAAAAGTTCCCGATACGCTTCAATAGATGCAGTAGGTGGTTATGTTGCCGAACGATTCATTATATCAGAGATATACTCGAAGAAATTTATCCCTCTTTGGCGGCATGAACATGCCAGTGAATAATAAATAACAGCCCGGTTTGCCCCGGCATGGCTTCCGAAGAACAACGAATTGTGCCGCATAAGTGATATGCAACGATTAACCCGCTCGATGGCATTATTATCAAGTTGGTAATTTGGTGAGGTAAATATATTCCATATATCCGACATTTCGTTCTGCATATACGTAACGGCTTCATAAATATCGGAATCAGGAATGTAACCGGGGCGTTTTGTAATTTTGGAAAGCTTTTCTTGAATCTCATCAAGTATCGGCGGAGCGTATTTTTGTCGGAAACGTAGTTCTTTTGCCTCGGTCCACCCATCCACTCCAATTGTATGAAGGTGATTGTTGTGATAAAGCCGGTTAATGAGGCTTACAATCTCCTCCGCATCGGGATCTTTTTCGCAATCCTTGAATTTTCTTTTTATATGCTGGAGGCATGGCAGCCTCATTATATTCGGAAATCCTTGTTTCCCTAGTTTACGATAAGCGGTCAGACCGTCACTTTGAATAGTTCCTTTATAGTCCTTCAAAAAATCAAAGATAATTTCCTCTTTTCTGGAACCGTCTTCATAGAAAAAATAAACCAGTCCCAAATTATGAGCTACCGCCACCCAGACATAACCTTTTTTGACATGTAGACCGTTCTTGCCGGGTTCTTTAATGAGGACTTTGGCGTAGGTCTCGTCACATCCCATATATTTGTCTGATAAGACAGCCATGCGCATGGTATTGTAAAGATTGTCAAGAAGTACTGCCGCTTTCTTGAGCAGGTTATGCGCAGTCGACTTGGGCAATTCAAATCCGTTGTCCTTGAAATATTTAACGATACGCTCCACCGGCATTGTGTACATATAGCGTAACTGCGCCATTCCCGCAATGAACGAACCGTCATAGTTGGAATTGAATAACGGCTTGGCCGGAAGCTTACCGGAATATACCGTACCGTTCTGGCTGTAGAAATATTGCCGACGTATGCGCTTGATGAATTTCCCCGGTATATATTCATAGGATATGGAATCCCTGAATTTCATAAAACGGGCCAACACCGGATTAAAATCCTTGTCCGTGGGATACAATTCCTCCATGACAGTCTCAATATCGAAATATTCCTTACGTTTTACGCCGTTGTTCCCTCTTTCTTTGGGAGCATAGGCACTCTTGGTCGGAGAAGAGGAGGGCATGGTTTTATTTTCAACTTCCGAGGAGGTCATAACGGATGGTTTGTGCTTTTCAGACTTGTTGGATACAAGCTTTGACAGCCCCTTGTTTATCCTCTTCTGCTTGTTTACGTCCGCATCCTTTTCCAATAATGCTTCCTGCATGGATGTTATGGTCGACATCAGTTCCTCGCGTTTAAGATTGGCTATGGCGAGTTCAGTCCGGAGTTCCTCTATGGTCTTTCCCAGGTCGTCAATGCGCGCCAGCAAGACCCGGTTGGTCTCGTTGGCGACATCCAACTGTTGTTGTAGAACCAATGTAAAATCAGAACTTTTCATACCATAAAAATAATGAAAAAATCTGATTTTACCAAGCGGATTTTGATATTATTTCTTTGTATATCAAATAATTATCAGTTGCTACAGGCAATTCTAAAGCGTTTTTTAAAACGGAGTTCTTGAGCAGTTATCCCTCGCATTATGAAATAAAACGTGTACCAGTCAAGTTCGTACACGCCTTTTTCCGTGCTATAACGAGGAAGGTCAAAAGTGCCTCTTGTGAGCCGTTTATAATATAGGATAAAACCGTCTCCATCCCAACGAAGAAGTTTTATACGTTTCCGGTCATGGGAAAAGAATACAAATATATCTCCTGAAACCAATGAAAGTGCAGGATGGGTATAAACTAGTTTGGAAAGGCCGTCAATACCATAACTCATACGGACAGGTTCCGGAAAGAAAAAGTACCGGTTGTTTTCTGATAGTTCAAACATGGTGTCGGGAGTATTTATTTTCGTCTTTGGTCTTTATCATAAGTATACAGGAATGTACACAATTCTATGACAGAGCATTCCTCCACATGAATGCTCTTCCCGTCAGGACAGCTAATAGTCACTCCTCTGAACATATCAGAGCGGGTCCCACCATTGGGCCGGAACTGAACCATGACCATGGAAGACTGCCGGGGAATCTTCGCATTGAGGCTTGCTGCCTTTTGCAATTGTCTGACGCTAACCTTCATAAATCTCATCCAGCGTAACATGTCATAATAACTTGTTCCCATTCTGGCGCAATGAACTTTCAACGAATAACGTGGATTGGAATCCAGCTCTTTCCGGTATGTATCCAGTGTCTTTCCGAATCTTGCTTGTGCCTTGTCCCCGTTGGAAGGGTGCGGAATATAAGGCTGTCTGCTGCCTTTGGGAACCTCTATGCCTTTGGCTGCACATATTTGCGCCCGTATGGAGAAAAAATCCATATTGTTAATTGCCAGCCAATTCGCCATTCCCCTATAACTGATATTGTGCCTTTCACAAAAATCAACGAAACGTAGATTAATATCATTATCAAGTTCAGTCTTCAAGAGTCCGAGGCTGTTTAAGTACAATTCATTTGAATTTTGAGGCAGACCGGTCTTCAGGCGTACTTCATTGCATAGTCTGGTGAAGCTTCTTCCGGTGGTTCGGAGCCATCTGTTAAAATGGTCATAATTGATTGAATGCTTTTCGCAGAACGATACTAAGGATTTTTTAGGATCTTGAGCCAGTTCTTTTTTTAGAACTTCCAACAATGTAGGATATTCCAAGGGAATCGGGTTGGGATTTTCTATTACCATGATTCGTTTTTTTATTGATTTATGCAAAAGTAAAAGTCGTTTTTGAGATGCGCTATACGTCATCGCGGAGACGCTTACCTCTGTTTCCATCCTGCGGTGAAACGTGATGATAAGTGATGAAACGTATAGTATAACGCATTGTAAACTAATTATTTATCAAAATTCATCCTATATATTTGCACTGACAATTTTAAGTATCAACTCTAAAAACCAAAGTTATGGCAAAGAAAAATGGAAGGGACGATCCCCCTAAAACGCAAGTCACCGAGAACGAACAGATGAGCGACATCGTGTTCATCCTCGACAAGATGGAACTGATTTTACAAGCGGTGTCCGAAATCAACAAGGACGGCCGGTTCAAGACGGTTCCGGCAGACAAGGAACACCAGAACTCCTTTCTGAAAATCGACCGCTACGCCAACCTGTTCGAGAATTTCCTGAAGAACTTCTGGAGCCAGCTCAAAGACCCGACACGGTTCGGCATCCTTTCCGTCAAGGAGGACACGCTGGATAATCCGGAAGTAAGGCAGGTGGTAGAGGACATGGCGGCAGGAAAACAGACGAAAGCCGTGGAGGAATTTCTAAAGAAGTACGAGATTGTTCCACGCGACAAGGAAAACCAAAGTATCAACAAAAAAAATCAAGAAGAAATGGCAAAGAAAAATGAAACCTCGCAGCAGGCAGTCCAGGAGGGCGGCCAGCAGCAACCCAAGTACCGCTACAACGAATCCATGATCAACTGGGAGGAGCTGAAGAACTTCGGGCTGTCCCGAGAGTACCTTCAGGAACGCGGACTCCTCGACCAGATGCTCAGAGGCTACAAGACCAACCAGGTCGTGCCCATCAGCATGAACTTCGGTTCCGCCGTATTACGCACCGACGCGCGCCTGTCGTTCCAGCAGACTGCCGGCGGCCAGATAGCCCTCGGCATCCACGGCATCCGCCAGAAACCCGAACTTGACCGCCCGTATTTCGGGCATATCTTCTCCGAGGAGGACAAGAAGAACCTGCTTGAGACGGGCAACATGGGGCGTGTAGTGGAACTGAAGGGACGCAACGGCGAATACATCCCCTCTTTCGTCAGCATAGACAAGCTGACCAACGAGGTGGTCGCCATGCGTGCTGAGAACGCCTTCATCCCGAGGGAAATAAAGGGCGTGCAGCTCACCGAACAGGAGCAGAACGACCTGCGTGAAGGCAAGAAGGTGTTCATCGAGGGGATGATTTCCAACAGCGGCAAGGAGTTCGATGCCCACATCCAGATAAATGCCGAGCGCAGGGGCGTCGAATTTATCTTCGAGAACGACAAACTCTTCAACCGCCAATCATTAGGCGGGGTGGAGCTGACCAAACAGCAGATTGAAGACCTCAATATGGGCAAGGCCATCTTCGTGGAGGGAATGGAACGCAAGGACGGTGAGATTTTCTCTTCGTATGTCAAGCTGGACGAAGCGACAGGCAGACCTGCCTATACCCGCTACAACCCGGATTCGCCGGAAGGCGCACGCGAAATCTATATCCCGAAGGAAATCAACGGTGTGAAAATTACCGCCGAGGAACAGCAACAGCTCCGCGAGGGCAAGACCATCTTCCTCAATGACATGGTGAACCGCAAGGGCGAGGAGTTTTCATCGTTCATCAAGGCAGACCTTGAAACCGGCAGGTTGAGTTACTCCCGCACCCCCGATGGTTTCGAGCAGCGTGCCGAGTTCAAGATACCGGCAAAGGTATGGGACGTGGAACTTACCCGCAAGCAGCGTGCCGACCTTCAGGACGGGAAGGCGGTCCTGGTCGAGGGCATCAAGGGGTACGACGGCAAGACCATCTCACAATATGTCAAGGCGAACTTCAACCAGGGCAGGCTGGATTTCTATAACGAGAACCCGGACCGGAAACGCGATGCGTCACAGCGTAACGTGGTGGCCAACGCGCAGAAGCAGGGACAGGAACAGAACAATCGGAAATCCAAAGGCGCAGGTATAGCCTAAGCTAAAGTCAAATGAATGTAAAACCTCAAAAGTCAGTAATATGAACAAGAATAATGGCAACAATACGCCTTTCAAGGCGGAAGACGTGAACTGGGACGAACTGGCAGGCATCGGTATCCTGAAGGACGAGCTTGAAATGTCGGGAGAACTTGATACCCTGCTTAAAGGGGAAAAGACGAAGGTCCTGTCTCTAAGCCTGGTGCTTCTCGGTGTGGACGTGGTGATGGACGCCACCCTGCAACTGGTACGCAAGGACGGCGAGCCGCTGATTGAAATCCTCGGTGTAAAGCCTTCGGCATAGCCATCGGAAACAGTCAAATCAACAAATAAATAAGTAAAAATGTCAAACCGCCGTTTCCTGTTTTCCGGTTCCGGTAACGGGGAACGGCTTAATTTTTATACGAACATGAAAGCAATCATAGCAGAAAAACCAAGTGTAGGAATAGATATAGCCCGCATAGTCGGAGCTACAGAAAAAAAGGACGGCTATTGTACAGGCAACGGGTATATGGTCACGTGGGCGTTAGGACACCTCTTGTCGCTGGCATTGCCCGGCACATATGGCTACACGAAAACTGCCGCCGACGACCTCCCGATGATTCCCGAACCTTTCCGACTGGTCGCCAGGCAAATAAAGACGGCCAAAGGTATGGTAACAGACATAACCGCCAACAAACAGCTCAAGACTATTGATGAGGTTTTCTCCAAGTGCGACAGCATCATCGTGGCAACGGATGCGGGTCGGGAAGGAGAACTCATCTTCCGTTGGATATATGACTATTTGGGCTACACAAAGCCGTTCCAACGCCTGTGGATTTCCTCTTTGACGGACGAAGCCATCCGCGAAGGGATGGAAAACCTCAGGGACGGCAGCGACTACGACAGCCTCTATGCCGCCGCGGACAGCAGGGCGAAGGCGGACTGGCTGGTGGGCATGAACGCCAGCCGCGCGTTGGCGATAGCTTCCGGCTCGGCTAACAATTCCATCGGCCGAGTGCAGACCCCGACTCTCGCCATGATATGCGCACGCTTCAAGGAGAACCGCAACTTCGTTTCCACCCCATACTGGCAGTTGCATATCACGTTGAAGCAGGGAGAGGCGCACCGCCAGTTTGTCCACCCGGAAGAGTTCAAGGACAAGGAAACGGCTGAGGCCACATATCGTAAAATCACTTCCGGTTCCGTCGCGACTGTCACTAAGGTGGAACGAAAGAGGACATCCCAGCAGGCTCCGCTATTGTACGACCTGACAACCCTTCAGAAAGACTGTAACATCCATTATGATCTGACGGCGGACAAGACCCTTTCCATAGCCCAGGCATTGTACGAGAAGAAACTGATATCGTATCCGAGGACCGGAAGCCGGTATATACCGGAAGATGTCATGGCGTATATTCCTTCCTTATTGGAGAAAGTCGTGGCTATGCTCGATTTCAAGGAATATGGGGACACTCTCGATTTTTCCGGTCTGAATACGCGGAGCGTGGACAATACGAAAGTGACCGACCACCACGCCCTGGTCATCACGGGTATCGCGTCACAGGAACTGTCCGAGGCGGAATCGGCTGTCTATACCCTGATAGCCGGCAGGATGTTGGAATCCTTCTCCCCACCCTGCGAGAATGAGTCGCTGGTCATGGAATGTACCTGCGAGGGGATGGATTTCCGTTCCCGATCTTCCGTCATTATCAGTCCCGGCTGGCGCGGCGTGTTCCGCAGGAAAGAGGACCGGGACAAGGACGAGCCGGAGGGCAACGGGGGAAGCGCAGAATTTGCCGAAGGAGAGAAAATCATGGTCATGGGACATGGGCTGGCGCAGAAAAAGACCATGCCCAAGCCGCTTTACACGGAGGCCACTTTGCTGGCAGCCATGGAGACGTGCGGTAAACACATCACGGACGAACAGGCAAGGGAGGCCATAAAGGATTCCGGTATCGGTACGCCAGCCACACGTGCCGCCATCATCACCACGCTGGTGGGACGTGACTACATCGCACGATCAGGCAAAAGTGTCGTACCGACCGAAAAAGGAATGCTTGTCTACGAGGCGGTGAAGGATATGCGTGTGGCGGATGTAGAGCTGACCGGCAGTTGGGAAAAAGCCCTGTTGCAGATAGAGGGGCATACCCTTGATACGGAGACATTCATGCGCTCCATCCGGGACTACACCGGCAAGGCGACTGACGAGATACTGCGACTTAGTTTGCAGGCAATGCCGGGCAAGGTCTTCACCTGTCCCAAATGCAAGACGGGGAAAATCATCATCCGTTCCAAAGTGGCCAAGTGCGACTATGACGGGTGCGGGCTGCTGGTGTTCCGCAAATTTCTGAACAAGGAACTGACCGACCAGCATCTGGAGCAGTTGCTTTCGTCAGGCTCTACCAAGCTGATAAAGGGTTTCAAGGGCAAGAAAGGCGTATCTTTCGATGCAGCCGTCACCTTTGATGAGGGCTTCAACCTCAAACTCTCATTTCCAAAGCCTAAAAACGGGAAAGGCAAATAGCACGGTCATTCCAATTCACGGGCAAAGGTAGCGCGCCGCCTTGTTCCGCCTGCAAGGTCGTGCCTTTCAGGTTTCGGAGAAAATCATCCTCACTTACGCTCCGGTATTTTCCCCGAAAACCTTGCCTGTGGAGGCGGTACGCTTTCCGGCCCCGGAAATTGGAAATGACATGTTTCACCTCATAATAATGTAAGGTCATGAAAGCAAGGGAATGTATCGAAAAAGCAAGGAAAAGCAGATGGATACGGATAGTATCATTGGCTGTTGTCGCATTCATCGTGTTCAGTTACCTGTACACGAGAGGCATATCTCCGGTATGGGCGGCAGTTGCCATTGTCTGTTTCAGGGGATTCTTCAGGTTCATCTACCGGATTGCCTGTTTCCTGTTGGCGGCAGCGATACTGTTCTGCATCCTCAGCTATCTGGTTTTCTGACAAGATGAAAATATGAAACGGATATATCATACGGATTTCTGTAAAACCTTACAGAACGGAGCTATCCTGCTGGGCGGCTCTTTTTATATCCAGAACTTAGTGAAACTGATAACAGTACGGATAGAGAAGATAAAGAAGTCAATACAGCCATTGACAGACCGAAGAACTACCGGGCAAAGTTGGCAAACGCTTCTTTCGGATGGCAAGGTCGCGCCTTGCGGTTTCGGAAAAAATCATCCTCACCGTTCCGGCTCCGGTATTTTCCCCGAAAACCTTGCCTTACCGGAAGCGTCCGCCGTAAAGCCCTTGTAGTTCAACGGGCTGCCAAAGCCCGAGTATTCACAATTAAAATAATAAAGTTATGAATCAAACAATCATCACAAGACCGCCGATGGCACCGTTGCAGATACATATGCCGATGCCCGCAACAAGAAGGAAAAGGACAGTGGAACCGAAACCGGCAGTAAAGTTCCCGCCACGAGGAACGACCGGACCGGTGCACATTTCCACACTATTGAATCCGATTTTGGAAATATGTCGCCATCTCGACAGGGACAGGCTGCTGGCAGAGTTCTTCAACCAATAACGGAATGCGATTATTCATTTTTTAATTCATACAATTATGTTTTTCACAACAATCCACCAGATGATGACCGATGGCGTGGACCTCACGCTCGTCATCCGCAAAGCGAACGGACAACTGACAGTATCGACACTGCCGAAGTCAAACGGGCTGAAGGACGAAGCCCAGAACCACATCGTACCGCTGACCGTCAGCGGACTGCCGCAGGAACTGGACGCCGGATTCCTGCAAGCCATCGCCCGGCCGATACAGAAGACGGCAGGTCTGATTACCAACATGGCGCAATTCGAGGCGCAGGCGGAGAAAGCCGCGTCTGAAAGCAAGGCGGCAAAGGATGCAAAGGCCAAAGAGACGAAAGAGACGAAAGAGGAGAAGGAAAAGCGGGAGAAGTACGAGAAGCACTTCAAGAAGGCGGAGGAGTTGATAGTGGCAAAGAACCACAAGGATGCCGTCACCGCCCTCGGGCAGGCACGCCTTTATGCTAAGCCGCAAGACCTGAAGAGGATTGACGAAATGGTGGCGGAACAGAAAAAGGCGATGAACGCGGGCAGTCTGTTCGACCTTATGGAAGATTCCGTTCAGGAACCGCAGGTACAAGTACAACCACTGCAAACACAAGCGCGGCAGCAACCGCAACAGGCACCGCCATATCCACCTCAGCCGCAAATGCAGAGACCGATGACCGGACAGCAGCAGAATGGGCAGCAGAATCCGCAGCAGCAGACAATGTGGCCGTCACAGCAACCACACCAGAGTCCCATTCCTGCACGACCGCAATACGGTGTACAGCCACCGATGCCACCGCAACAGCCGCAACCTGCATACGGCGGACAGTATGATGCGCACTGGCAGGAACAATCCTGTCACCAGAAGGATATGTATCCGTATTACGGGCAGGATGAGCCGGCATACCGTCCGGAAGATTACGACGAATATCCCGATTTTCCCCAATCCATGTTAGAACCACGCACTTCACATTACGCTCAAACAGTTTAAGATTATGGCACTCGAAATCACAGGAATGATACGTTCATTCACATTCAAGAAAGGTAACGGGATGGTCACGCTCGACGATCCTAATCCGTCGGACAGCCCGGAGATGGTCATGAGTTATTACTCCAACTTCTACCCGGAACTGACAACCGCAACGGTACACGGACCGGTCATCAAGGACGACAAGGCCGTGTACGAGTTCAAGACCACCATCGGAACCAAAGGATAAAAAACATGAAAAAGGACAATAAAAAGAAGAAATCATGTGTACCATTGGACGGACGTCGGCTGGAACAGCTGGCAATGCTCATCATCAGGCAGACACAACGGGATGTACGGCACGGGGTGGACAGGGAAGAACGGATTGCGGCTCCAAGCGGGGCCGTAATTCTTTTCTGAGCACACTACTGACTCCGATTGCGCAGGGAAACCTCGTTGTGGATACATACGACGGTAACGGCATCAACGTGATCACGCGGGAAAATTACGAGTTCCTGCGTGATTCCTTTTTCAATTATGCCCTTTTGTTGAAAAAGGAAGTGACGCATACTCCGGGCAACAGCATCGGGGAAAGTATCGCCAAACTGTACAACGAGATGGATGAACTTGTCGGGGACGGGATGAATCTGAATATCGAGCAGAAGAACGGCAGGCTTTATTTCAATCTGTGGAAGTGTCACAATTGGGGAGAGCTGACCTTGTATTATTTCCCGGTGAAATTTCTGGAATCCCTCAATCCCACGCTCAGGCGGATTTCCATCACATTTATCCACAACCTGATGAGGGCGAACGGAATCTCCACCATTTTGGAGGAGGATGACACGGATTATGTACTCATGTGGCTGCAAGAGGATAATCCGCAGGAGGAAGAGGAGGAAACAGAAAAACGGATGAAACTGGTATGGTCATACGGGAAGGGGAAAATTGGCAGACTGCTCAAGCGTGTGGGGAACAAGTCCTATTACAAGGATTTACCGAAGGCACTTGAAAAGTATGCCCCGCAAAACGATTTCGAGCGTTCCATTGTCGAAGTAATGAAAAAGGGATTGCCGTTCCTCAACCCGGAACACGGTATCATGCAATACGGCTATGATGCCTTTTACGAGGAAGAACCGGAATACCAGCCGATGCGTCTGGAACAGCAGATAAGGGTGGTCTATGACACCAATGATATCGTATCTGAGTATCTTGTTGACTATTACAATTCAAGCAGACAGGAAACATACGATATTATTCCCATTACCACCTGTGCCCTGTCACCTGAAACCGACCGCTTGTTCATCATGGATGACTATCCGGAACGGTTCTTCAAATGGGCGGATGAATTTATAAACATTATATATTGAAAGAAATATGATAGAAACGAATGAACTTACAAGAAAACTGAGGACGCTGCTCCATCCGCGGGCGGCGTTGATTGTATATGCCCAAGAGTATAATAGTCATAGTATGAATGACAACAGTTATTTTATCGAGGTCAGGGACATAGATGAAAGCGGAAGAATGGGCGAAGGCCGTCCGGTGACGGTGGAGTTCATGAACGAGCTGGTACGGGGATATTCAGAAAGTCATAGCATTACACCATACGGCAGGATTCCGTCCAACCTGTTGTGGTGCGACCCGCGCAAGGGCAGCGAGAAATACATCTGGTACAATCCACCTCAAAAGCGCATGATGTTCTTCAATGATATCCTCAAGATTGAAAATGCAAAATACAACCTGCCGGGAATCATCTACGAGGCTGGAGAAAGCCGTCTGAATGTCTATGCCTATAAGGACAAGGAGCTTACGGACAAGACCGAACTATATGCAGCACCATTCTTCAACGTGACTGGAGCAAGTGTCTGTTTAGGTTCCGCAAAAATAGAAAAGCCGAAAGACCTGACTTACATGAATCTGCTGGAGTATTGGGAGAAGAAATTCTGGCTGACGGAATTTTCCCATCTCGGCAGCGGTGGAAATCCCACGAAATCCAATCTGGTACTGGTGACGAAAGCGGCAAAGGACAAGCCTTTCAATCTTGAAGAACTGAAACCGTTGAATAAACTGAAACTAAAAGACATATTACGATGAAAAGAGTACATTATACAGACAGTTACCTGATGAACCCGCAACATCCGGTGACGGTGAATATCATTGGTGCAGGCGGCACAGGCTCGCAAGTGCTGACCTGTATGGCAAGGCTGGACGTCACTCTCCGTGCGCTTGGGCATCCGGGATTGTTCGTGACGCTTTACGACCCAGACATCGTGACGGAGGCGAATATCGGACGGCAGCTTTTCGGACCGATGGACTTGGGGCTGAACAAGGCACAATGCCTGGTAACGAGGATAAACAACTTTTTCGGCAACGACTGGAAAGCGGAGGCAAGGCTCTATCCATCGGTATTGAAAGAAGTAAAACGGGATGAAATAGCCAATATCACTATCACCTGCACGGACAATATCAAGTCCAGACTCGATTTGTGGAATGTGCTGGGGAAAGTGCCGCCATCCTCCTACACGGACAATAACACACCTCTCTACTGGATGGACTTCGGGAACACACAGACTTCCGGGCAGGTTGTGCTTGGAACCGTACCGAAGAAAATCAGTCAACCGGCTTCCACTCTATACGAAACGGTCGGTTCCCTGAAGGTCATCACCCGCTTCGTAAAATATGCGAGGGTGAAGGAGGAGGATTCCGGACCAAGTTGTTCGTTGGCGGAGGCATTGGAGAAACAGGACCTGTTCATCAACTCCACATTGGCGCAACTCGGGTGCAATATCCTTTGGAAAATGTTCCGAAGCGGAATGATTGAGCATAATGGGCTGTTTCTGAATTTAGGAACGATGAAAGTTAATCCGATAATAGTATAAAATACGCTATAATTATCGTGTCCGAAAAATATAAAATATAGCAACTATTCAGCGAATATAGAATAATTAAATTTCTGAAAACCAACAAACTATAAAAACCAAGTAGCGGAGTTGTAATCAGCAAATGATAAACGGGTGGAACGTTACCAAATCAAGTTGGGTAAAACCAATAAAATGTTTAAAGGAGGAGGCCTCAAGATGGGGATGAACGGTGGTGGGTTCTCTTTATATTCACAGTGCAGAAATATCGGAAGGCTTTCTTTATCAATTATAAGAACCTTTATTGTTTTACTACTAAAAGAAAGAATTTGTAAATGATTATTATTAAGAAATGAAATGTGAAAGAAAACAGTCAAATTGTTAGGTGGGTAACATTGATAATGCTATTAAAGTTACTAATGTTATCGATTATGCTATTATTTTTTCTTGTTCCAATGACGATAAAATTGCGATACATCGTTTAGCTTCGGCATAGTAAACAACGGGCAAATAGGAACAGATTTAGACAATAATCTAATACCTGACGAAAATTTCGTGAAGCATAATTGGCTACTCTATTTTTACTTATTTGACTGAATCATTTATAATGTTATCTGATGATTGATTTGCTGACGATGTTATAACAATGTGGCCTCTTTTCTATATTCGGTAGGTGTTTTTCCTGTCTGTCTCTTGAAGAACTTGGTCATTGTGGCCAAATCCGGGAAATGAAAATCTTCTGCAATCTGAGAAACGGGAACGACCGTGTTTTCCAACTGTTCTATAATGGCTCCGATTAACATGGTGCAGATATGGTCGTAGGCCGTTTTTTGCGAAGTGCCTTTTACTACCCGGTTCAGATATTGCGGTGTCACGCACAACTGAGAGGCATACCATGCAACGGTATGCTCTTCACGTATATGATTCAGCAGAAGCCTTATGAACTGTTTGAACAGGATGTTCTTACGGCCGGTCTCTGCAAGTTCCTTATTTTCAGTTTCATGACGGATATGCTCGTTTGCCATATCCATTATGAATATCCAAAGCGCACACTTCATCATTTCTGTTTGGAAATGATGGGTATTGTCCTTAAAAATTTCTACGATACTGTCAATCCTCTTCAGAAAGAGTTGCACAGTTTCAGAAGGCAGGGCGAAAACCGGCCATACCTTTATTTTCATCATATACGAAGGCGGAAACGGCGGAGTGTTTTTCAGCAGCGAAGAGATGAACGGTGCTGTGAAGAGCAGCACATACGCCCGGGCGTCACGGGACATATCCTGCACTTCCAACAAGGAATTGTCTATCAAATTGGCGAAACATCCCTTCGTCAATGGATAAAGCCTGCCTCCCCAGCTCAATTTCATCTCCCCCTCCAGCATGAGGACATGGACAAACATATCGAACCCCATCCCTTCCAAACAGATAGGCACCTCGCTTTCTTCGCCGGTTACTTCCCAAAGTACGAAGCCCTCGCTTAATATATGGCAGCTGCTGTTCCGCCGCCCGAAATCCATAAAATTTTCAATTCTCATTTGACAAAAATCTGATTGAAAGTACAATCTCTAAACAAAGTTACATACAAAGTCTGATACCTCGCTATTCTTGCTCCATATTTTTGAACTTTTTACAGTTGCTGTTTCTGTATTGACAAATTTTGGTTCTCAATATCCAAATATATTTCTTTGATTAGCCATTTTGGCTTCAATATGACAAATTTTGGTTTGTGTAGAACAAACGGGTTTTCATGGAATACCGCGACCTTTGCAAAAACTGAAAAAGGATTATGAATCACGATCGATTAAGAAGAAAAATCATCCAGACTGCTGCGGGATGTTTTCTGAAATACGGCATAAAGAACACCTCCATGAATTTTGTTTCAGAAGTGTTGCATATCTCCAAAAGGACGCTCTACCAGTTTTTCTCGGGCAAGTGCGATCTTCTGGAGGCATGTGTGGCGTTCCGGCTGGAAGCAAGCAGGAAACGGATAGAGAGACAGTGTGAACAGTCCTGCCCCATCGAGGCGATTGTCTGCATGAACTATGGGGCATACGCATTTTCCAGAATGTTTTATCCCGCTTTCCGCAAGGATGTCATAAGGTACACGGGAGTCCTTTCCCTGTTTGACGAAGAATACCGTATTCCTTTGTGCGAAATGTGTTCCGAGCTGTTCGATGACGCGAAAGAAATGAGGCTGATGTTGCCGGAGAGTAACTTCGAGCTTGCTTTCCGCTTCTTTGAGAATACCCTGCTTGCGGTGCCTTCCGCATCCTGCGACGAAGGCAGGCAGGCGGAAGCCTACAGCAATGCCATCCTTACCTATCTGGCGGGCATCTGTACCGACGAAGGAAGAAAACGACTGAATAATATTTTAGTAGAAATCCAATATGAAGATGAAGACAATTCTATTTGACGGTCTGGTGCTGGCAAGCATCCTGACCGTGTGCGTTTCCTGCAAGGAACGCCCGAGCCTGCCTGCGGGCGGCGATTACAAGACCCTGAACGTAACCATATCGGACAGGACGCTGCATTCCGATTTCCCTGCCACCATCCAGGGAAAGCAGGTTGTGAAAATATATCCGCAGATATCGGGACTGATAACCCGCGTCTGCATCAACGAAGGCGCGGATGTGAAAAAGGGACAGACCCTGTTTGTCATTGACCAGACACCTTACAAGGCGGCATTGGAGACGGCGGAAGCGAACGTGGAGAGTGCGGAGGCGAATGTCGCCACGGCACAGATGACAGCCGACAGTAAGGAGGAACTGTTCAGGGAGAACGTGGTTTCCAATTTCGACTTGCAGCAGGCGCGCAATACGCTCCGGTCCGCCAAGGCGTCGCTGGCACAGGCACGCGCCGATCTGACGAACGCCCGTAACAACCTTTCCTATACCGAGATAAAAAGCCCCGTGGACGGAACTGCCGGCATGAGTTCCTACCGTATAGGAGCACTGGTCAGCCCCTCCATCTCGACCCCGCTGGTTTCCGTCTCGGACAACGGGGAGATGTACGTCTATTTCTCCATGACTGAAAAACAGATACTCGCTCTCTCGCGCCGGAACGGCTCTCTGAGCAATGCTTTGGAGGCGATGCCCGAAGTCGGCCTGCTGCTGAGTGACGGGAGCGAATACCCGGAAAAAGGCAGGGTAGATGCCATAAGTGGTATGATTGACCCCTCTACCGGAGCCGTTACCTTGAGGGCTGTTTTTCCGAATGCGAATCACATCCTGCGCAGCGGAGGAACGGGCAATGTCCGGCTTCCCTACGAGAAAAAGGGTTGCATCGTCATTCCGCAGACCGCCACTTACGAGTTGCAGGACAAGGTATTCGTGTATAAAATCGTGGACGGAAAAACGAAATCCGCACAGATTACGGTGTTCGGCATTAACAACGGGAAGGAATACATCGTGGAATCCGGTCTGGCAACGGGCGATGTGATTATCGCCGAAGGTGCCGGCCTGTTGCGCGACGGCATCGAAGTGAAAGGAGGAAGCAAACAATGAAACTGAAACTGTTTATAGACCGCCCCATCCTGGCGTGCAGCATCTCGTTCCTCATCATGATACTGGGCATTATCGGGCTGGTCAACCTGCCTATGGAGCAGTATCCTGACATCGCCCCGCCCACCATCCAAGTGTCTGCCACCTACCCTGGTGCCAGTGCCGAAACGGTGCAGAAGAGTGTCATCGTGCCGCTGGAGGAGGAAATCAACGGCGTGGAGAACATGCTCTACATGACCTCCACCGCCAGTAATACCGGCAGCGGCACCATTACCGTCTATTTCAAGCAAGGCACCGACCCCGACATGGCGGCTGTGAACGTGCAGAACCGCGTATCAAAAGCCGAAGGTTCGCTGCCTGCCGAAGTGACGAAGATTGGCGTTTCCGCCGAGAAGCGGCAGAGCAGCCAGCTGAAGATTTTGGTACTCCACGCTCCCGAAGGTGATTACGACATGAACTTCCTGAGTAACTACGTGGAGATTAACATCAAGCCGCAGATACAGCGCATCACCGGTGTGGGCGAGGTGTTTGTCATGGGAAATGAATACTCCATGCGCATCTGGCTGAAGCCCGACGTGATGGCGCAATACGGACTGGTGCCATCCGACATAGTGAACGTGCTTAACGAACAAAACATCGAATCCTCTACAGGTATTTTGGGTGAAGACTCCGAAAATGTTTTCCAATACACGTTGAAATACCGGGGCCGGTATGAAAAGGACACGGAATACGGCAATATCGTTATCCGCTCGCTGCCCGACGGCAACGTGCTGCGCCTGAAAGAAGTGGCCGACATCGAACTGGGTTCGCAATCCTATAACTTTGCCAGCGAGGTGTCCGGCCATCCCGGTGTATCGTTCATGGTGATGCAGACTGCTGGTTCCAACGCCAACGAAATAATCAACCAGATAGATGCGTTGGTAGAGGAAATCCGTCCCACGCTGCCCGCCGGCCTGATACTGGAAGACATGCAGGACACCAAGGACTTCCTCGACGAGTCCATCTCCAATGTAATCAGCACCCTGATAGAGGCCATTATCTTAGTGCTCATCGTGGTGTATGTATTCCTGCAAAGCATGCGCGCCACCTTCATCCCCATGGCGGCCATCATCGTGTCGCTCATCGGTACGTTTGCCTTCCTCTACGTGGCGGGCTTCAGCATCAACCTGCTGACGCTGTTCGCCCTGGTGCTGGTCATCGGTACGGTGGTGGACGATGCCATTGTGGTGGTCGAGGCGGTGCAGGCCAAGTTCGACGAAGGTTATCAGTCGCCCTACAAGGCAACCGTCGATGCCATGGGCGGCATCTCGGCAGCCATCGTTACCACCACGTTGGTGTTTATGGCGGTGTTCATCCCCGTGAGCTTCATGGGCGGCACCACCGGTACGTTCTATACCCAGTTCGGTCTGACCATGGCGGTGGCAGTAGGTATCTCCGCCGTCAATGCCTTGACGCTCAGTCCGGCTCTCTGTGCCCTCATCATGACACCCCATGCCACGGCGGCCGATGGCGGCAAGCTGAGTTTCTCCTCGCGCTTCCACATAGCCTTCGATGCGGCATTCAGTCAGATGGTTGCCAAGTACAAGACGGGTGTGAAGTTCTTCTTCCGCCGCAAGTGGATGGTGGGTGTAGGCTTAGTAGCTGCTATCGTGGCGCTCTTCGTGCTGATGAAGACCACCAAGACAGGATTGATACCCGATGAAGATACAGGCACCGTATTCGTTTCTGTTACCGCCTCGCCGGGTAGCACACTGAAACAGACCGAGGGCATCATGCGCGAAGTGGAAGCCCGCATCAAGGACATCCCGCAAATCGAGCTGTATTCGCGCATCGTAGGCTACAACCTGATGGGCAGCGGGCAGAGTGCGGCGGCAGGTACCTTCATCGTCAAGCTGAAGCATTGGGACGAGCGTGAGGGAATGGAGAACAGCAAGGATGCCGTCATCGGACAGATATTCATGCGCACCGCCGACATCAAGAGTGCCCAGGTGTTTGCCTTCGCACCGCCCATGATTATGGGTTACGGGGTGAGCAACAGTACCGAAATCTACGTGCAGGACCGCAAGGGAGGCGACATCAACACCCTGTTCGAGCATACGCAGAAATTCATCGCCGCCTTGCAGGCACGGCCCGAAGTGCAGAGTGCCTTGACTACCTTCGACACGCGCTACCCACAGTATCTTGTCGAAGTGGATGCCGCACAGTGCAAGCGCATGGACGTGTCGCCCTCCGACGTGCTGAGCGTGTTGTCGTGCTACGTGGGCGGGAACTATGCTTCGAATATCAACCGTTTCTCGAAGATATACCGTGTGATGATACAGGCCAAGCCCGAATACCGCCTTGACACGGAGTCGCTGAACAACATGTTCGTGCGCACTTCTGGCGGCGAGATGGCTCCCATCAGCCAGTTCATCACCCTGACCAAGACCTACGGCCCCGAAAGCCTGACTCGCTTCAACTTGTTCAGCTCCATTTCCGTCAACGCTTCGGCCAACGATGGCTACAGCTCGGGCGACGTCATCAATGCCGTGAAAGAAGTGGCGGCCGAAGTGCTTCCCGCCGGCTACAGCTACGAGTTGGGCAGCCTCTCGCGTGAAGAAGCTTCGTCGGGTTCGACTATCGTGGTGATATTCATTATCATCATCCTGTTTATCTACATCATCCTCTGCGCGCTTTACGAGAGCCTGTTCATCCCGTTGGCGGTGATGCTCTCCGTGCCGTTCGGGTTGATGGGAAGCTTCCTCTTTGCCAAAATGTTCGGCATCGAGAACAACGTATATATGCAGACGGGGCTTATCATGCTGATTGGCCTGCTGGCCAAGACGGCCATCCTGCTGACGGAATACGCCTCGGAACGCCGCAGGCATGGGATGTCCATCGCGCAGGCGGCACTTTCGGCTGCGGCTGTCCGGCTGCGCCCGATTCTGATGACCGCGCTGACAATGATTATCGGCCTGTTTCCGCTGGTGGTCGCTACCGGTGCGGGAGCCAACGGAAACATCTCGCTCGGCGTGGGAACGGTAGGCGGCATGCTTATCGGGACGGTAGCGCTGCTGTTCGTGGTGCCTGTCCTGTTCATCGTCTTCCAGAGTATAGAGGAGAAAGTGATGCCGAAACGGAATATCGCAGACAGTACGGATAAATGAAAGGAGCAAGCATGGATAAGGAAATGATATGCAAAAATGCCGGTATCGTCTGGAAATTGATCAGTTCCAAAGAAAAAGAATACTGGAGTTATGAGGAACTGAAAGCCGCCACCGGGTTGAGCGATAGGGAACTGAACTCTGCCATCGGCTGGCTGGCACGGGAGAACAACATAGATATGGATCATGACATCCCTAATGGAAAGGAGCGTTTCTATGTCTCCATAAACTATTATTTTTAATCGAAACGGAAACAAGGATATGAATTATAAACAGATAATCACAATGTTATCGGCAGCGTTGCTGCTAAACAGTTGTGGCATATATACAAATTACCGGCGTCCGGAATCGCTGCCCGTGGACAGCCTTTACCGTGACGTGCCGAAAGTCATGCAGGATACCGCCTCGCTGGCCGACCTTTCATGGCGGGAGCTTTTTACCGACCCGCTGTTGGCGAAATGGATAGAGGCAGGACTGGAAAAGAACAGCGATCTTCAGATTGCCCGTCTCCGGACGGAAGAAGCCCAAGCCTCGTTGCGGGCTTCCCGTCTCTCTTTCCTTCCGTCCGTCTCGCTGACACCGCAAGGCTCACTGAGCAGCTTCGGAGGGGCGAAGCCGTCGAAGACCTATTCATTGGGCGGTACAGCCGAATGGGAGATTGACGCTTTCGGTGGGCTGCGCAACACAAAGAAAGGCAGCCGTGCGGCATGGGAGGCAAGCCGCGCCTACGAGCAGGCGGTGCAGACACAACTGGTGGCGACCATAGCCGAGACCTACTACTCGCTGCTGGCATTGGACCGCAAACTGGCTATTACCCGTGAGACGGCACGTCAATGGGGCGAGAATGTGCGTGTCATGAAAGCCCTAAAACGTGCCGGGGAGAAGAACGACGCAGCCGTGGCGCAAGCGGAAGCAAGCCGGCTGGATGCCGAATCAGCCGTCCTTTCGTTGGAAAAGCAGATTCATGAACTGGAAAATTCGTTCTCGACGTTGATTGGTATTATACCAACAGGAATTGAACGGGGCAACTTGCTGGAACTCTCATTCAAGGAGGAATTGTCTGTCGGGGTTCCCGTGCAACTGCTCGGCAGACGTCCTGACGTGCGGCAGGCTGAATGGCAACTGGCGCAGGCTTTTTATGCCACCAATGAGGCACGCTCCGCATTCTATCCCAAAATCACGCTGAGCGGTTCGGCAGGATGGACGAACAATTCGGGAGCGGGTATCGCCAATCCGGGCGACTGGCTGCTAAGTGCGGTTGGTTCGCTGGTGCAGCCACTCTTCAACCGGGGACGCAACATCGCCAACCTGAAAATAGCCAAGGCACAGCAACAGCAGGCGCAAATCACCTTCGCGCAGAAACTGCTGGATGCCGGTGCGGAAGTGAACAATGCCCTAACCGAGTGGCAGACGGCACGGAAGAATGCGGAACTGAATCGCCGGAAGGTGGAAACGCTGAAAACGGCTGTGCGCAGCACGCAATTATTGATGGAGCATGGCAACACAAACTATCTCGAAGTATTGACCGCCCAGCAGACACTCTTGCAGGCACAACTGGCGGAGGTGTCGGACCGATACGAGGAGATTCAGGGCGTAATCAGCCTCTATCATGCCCTTGGTGGAGGAATCAAATGAGGGGGGGGAACGGCAATGGATGCGAAACAGACTTTTGAGAATATGCCGGTGGCAAAGGCGGTGCTGGTGAATGCGGTTCCCGCCGTGCTGAGCATGCTCGTCACGCTGGTTTATAATGTGGCAGATACCTTCTTCATCGGGCAGACAGGAGACGAGATGCAGGTGGCAGCGGTTTCGCTGGCCACTCCCGTCTTCCTGCTTTTTATGGCGATAGGCACGCTGTTCGGCATGGGCGGCACTTCTGTCATTTCCCGTGCCTTCGGTGAAGGGAAGGAGGATTTTGCACGCACGGTCAGCTCCTTCTGTTTCTGGATGTCCATCCTTACGGGAGTGCTCTGCATCCTCGCCTTCCTCTTCGGCATGGATTATATCTTGCAGTGGATAGGGGCAAGCGGCAACACGGAGGGGTACGCGCGCTCCTACCTATTATATATATCATGGAGCGCCCCCTTCGTCATCATCTCCACGGCTTTCAGCAACATCGTCCGTGCCGAAGGAAAATCGACCGAGGCCATGAACGGAGTACTGATCGGTACCCTCCTGAATATCGTGCTCGACCCCGTATTCATCCTGTGGCTCGGCTACGGCATTGCCGGCGCGGCAGGAGCTACGGTCATCGGTTATGCGGTGGCAACCGTCTATTACATCTTCCTGCTCTCGGGCAACCGTTCGCGCCTGACCTTCTCCATGAGTTGTTTCAATATGAAGAAGGAAACGGCAGCGCCGGTATTTGCCATCGGCATCCCAGCCTCGCTGAACAGCATCATGATGAGCGTATCGGGCATCATCCTGAACCTTTGCCTGGTCGCTTACGGCGACCACGTGGTTGCCGCGATGGGAGTCGCCTCGAAGGTCATCATGATGGTTGTCCTCGTACAGCTCGGACTGGGGCAAGGCATACAGCCGCTGTTGGGCTACAATTACGGTGCCCGCCGGTGGAAGCGATTCAAGGCGGTCATGCGTTTTTCATGCCACGTGGGTTTGGGGATGGGCGTGGTGCTTACCTTGCTTTGCGGGGTGTTCTCGGAGGAACTGGTCGGCTGGTTCATTGATTCAGACGGCATCAAGGAATACGGCACATCGTTCGTCCGCATCCTGTTGCTGTCCGGCCCGGTGATAGGCATCCTGTTCGTCTATATCAATGCCTTGCAGGCTGTCGGCGCGGCAGGCTATTCATTCCTTCTCTCCATAAGCCGGCAAGGTATCATCTTCATCCCGTGCCTGCTGCTGTTCAATCGGATTTTCCATCTGGACGGTGCGGTGGCGGCACAGCCGGTGGCGGATATTCTTTCTCTCCTTTTGGCTGTCTGGCTGTTCCTGCGGACCGAGAAGAAAATCATAAACTATAACAAAAAAGCAATCGTACAATGAAACTTATAATTATGGACAAAAGACTGATTTTACCGGTTGTGCTGCTGGCAAGTGCCGTGGCGGCCGGAGCGCAGACAGAACGGCGCATCTACACGAAAGCGGAACAGGAAAGTGCGCAAAAGAGAACCAGGCAAGAGTACGTACAAAAGCGTGAACAGGAAAAGCGCATCGAGGCGATACAGGACTCCATCCGCTCGGTGGAAGCCTTCGTCGCTTTGGAGCAACTGGACTTTGTGCTGGAAGCCAACCGGCTCTCTTTCAAACGTGGGGAAACGGCGTATGTCACTTCCAACACGAATTTCGTCTCCCTTTCGGATGACAAGGCCGTCATACAGATAGCTCCCTTTCATGGCGGCGAACCGAACGGTGTCGGTGGAATAACACTTGAAGGAAGGGCTTCCAATATCAAGTTGAAGACGGATAAGAAAGGGAATGTCACGTTTACTATGAGTGTATCCGGTACGGGACTATCGGCAACGGTAGATATTTTCCTGCCCCAAAACTGCTATATGGCCTCTGTAACGGTGAATCCCAACTTCCATTCCAATCGTGTCACGCTATATGGCATTTTACTGCCTGCCGGCAAATCCAATATCTATAAAGGAATGGCTCCTTAATGCCACACAAATTGCACGAAAAGTAGTTGAACTCCGATTTTGAGGGAAAATCAAAAAAAGAAATATGAAACTCATATTGAAATGAGAGAACATAAAGAAATCGGTTTCTCTGCTATTTGCTTTCTTGTTGTCCATTGGGTATTGCCATGCCCAATGGACAGAACAGGATTCCCTGAAGTTGAAGGGTTTGTTGGAAAAGAGGGAGAAATCGAATTGAATCCGGACGCGCTACGTTCCATTGACCCTCCGCATCTCTACCGACAACATTTCGACTTCGATGAAACATTACCCGCTTCGCCTTTCCCGCAATGGAAAGGTGACACGATAACGCGGCGTTTCCGGATGAGTTTGCAGCCCTACAGAGGCTTCTATATGTATAACAAAGACCCTCTGACAGGCACTAAGTTCACTTTCCCGGGAAGCATGTACGAGCACAAATATGGTGTCTTACGCCGCTATATAGTACCTGAGCAAAACGGGAAAACGAACAACTACGTCAAACCGATATTTCTGTGACAAAGTATGAAAGACAGCCTTGACTACGCCTTTGAACGACTCTTCGACCGCCGGTTCTGGAATTTCCGCCAACAACGGACCACCCGGAAAACATTGGCGACACTTTCCGCTTATGGTAATTCGGAACAGAAGAAAGGACGTTACGAGTACTTTCAGATAGGCGATGAAGAATGCCGGCTGGAAGTCATCGGCAAAGACTCCATCCGTTCGCGCGTGGAAGCGGAACTGCAAAGCAGGCATCCTGTGACAAGGGGACTGCTTTATTTCCGCTATACGGAAATGGGACAAGGCACCTTCACCTATTACCTTCCGGATGGAAATGACAAACATGGGACGTTCTTGACCAACGGAAGGCGTTATGTCCTCTCTTATGAAGGGCAAGAGATTATCATCACATTGGAACGATGGGGAGGTTCTTTCTATACGCTGCGTCGTGATTTGACCCAACAATGGCGGTCTGAATTGTAAGAGCATCGCTTCTTATGAAGAACTTATTTAGACCGGCATTCCAGTTTTTAGAGATAGTTTTATTTTTGTTTAAAAATGGAGCATAAAAGATTTAAATGGTAATGAAATTACTATTGCAGCATAAAATATTTATAGGATATTTCCTTTTAATGGCGATTATCGGTTGTATGGTCGCCATTGTTTTACACGAACGCAAACGTGTATCGGAGATAGAGCAAGAGTCGATAACCATATTCCAGACACAAAGCAATATCAGTACAACCCATCGTTATATTACCGTGCTTGCGACTCTTGGGGAGTCCGTTATGATGTGGAGCGATGAAGATTGTGACATATATCATGCACGCCGTATGAAAGCGGATTCACTGCTGCAAATCCTACGAGGACAGTGCAAGGAGTTTGTACGACCGGAGCAGGTGGATTCCCTCCGTACACTGCTGCTCAACAAAGAGGAACACCTGTTTCAGATGAACAGGATATTCTGGGAACAGAAGCACATCGACAGCCTGTTGGCTAACCAGTATTCACTCGTTACATCACAAGTTAACGAACCCCGTACAATAACCCGAAAAAAGAAAGGGATAGCCGGATGGTTCGGAGGCAAGGAAACCGTACAACTGCCGCCTGCCAATACAAGAATGAAAGCACGGGGTAACGAGCTTATTTCCTTGCAGGAAGAACGTAGAAGAAACATAGAGATCTACACGGACAGTTTGCGGTTGCACAACCGTGAACTCAACCGGAAACTGCGCACATTAATTACAAGCTTGGACGAGCAGGCATTGCTTGCGCTCCAGAACAAGGAGATACGTTTGAAGGATTCATACGAACATTCCACCCTTGTAATAACCGGCCTTATAATCTTCTCCATCATCCTGTTGATTGTCTCGTACCTGATTATCCAACGCGATATACGGGAAAAGGCGAGAAATAAAGAACGTCTGGAAGAAACGATAGGGCAGAATACAGCATTGCTGGAAATGCGCAAAAACATTATCCTGACCATATCCCATGATATCCGGGCCCCGCTGAACATCATCAGCGGCAGTGCCGAGCTGGCCATGGATACCCGTGAGAAGAAACGCAGGAACTCCCACCTGAATAACATCAGGATTGTCTGCAAGCACGTGGTACACCTGCTCAACAACCTGTTGGACGTGTACCGTCTGAACGAGGCAAAAGAAACCCGGAATGATGTCCCGTTCAGCCTTAATGACTTGCTCGAACGTGTCGCATCGGGCTTTTCCCATGTAGTCACTAACAAGGGAATCCTGTTCAGGCCGGATTTCAAAGATACCGATGTCAATCTGTATGGAGATGTGGACCGCATCGAACAAATAATGGATAACCTGCTGACCAATGCAGTCAAGTTTACTGAATCTGGGGCCATCGAACTGAACGCCCGCTACCATAACGATGTATTGTTATTAGAGGTAAAGGATTCAGGCATCGGTATGAGCCCGGAAACGCTTTCACGCATATTCCGACCGTTTGAACGCCTGACTTCCGCAACGAACGTGGATGGTGTCGGGCTTGGATTGCCTATCACGAAAGGGATTGTCAGACTGCTCGGCGGGGAAATAAACGTAACGAGTGATATAGGACAAGGTACAACTTTCCGCGTGACCCTTCCTCTCAATATAACAGATGAACCGGTGGAGAGCGAGAACAAGATACTTCCGCACCCGGAACATCTGCCCCAAAATGTGCTTGTAATCGACGATGACACGATGTTTCTTGACGTGATAAAGGAAATGCTGGAGCGTAACGGCATAACCTGTACTTTATGCCGGACAGCCAAAGAGGTAGTCAAAGCAATACGAAGCAAAGATTATGACCTATTGTTGTCTGATATACTGATGCCAGGAACCAGCGGTTTCGATTTGCTGGATCTGCTCCGTAACTCGAATGTCGGGAACTCCCGTGAGATACCGGTCATAGCCATGACCGCACGGGGCGACAGGGAAAAAGATGCGTTCCTTAATGCTGGTTTTACAGAGTGCATCTACAAGCCGTTCTCTTCAACGGAACTGCTCAGCCTGCTTTCTACAATAAAAACAGGTCGAACGGAAGAAAAACAGAAAGCGGACTTCAGCATGATACTCGCGGAGGTCAGCGACAAACCTAAGACACTCAGGTCTTTCATTGCCCAATTGAAAAATGACCGCAAGGAACTTGAGGTTGCCATGAGACATGGTGACAGACAGAGCCTGCGTGAGCTTACACACCGGATGCAGCCGATGTGGGAGTTATTGCAAACCGAAGATGTACTGCTTGGCTTACGTTCCTTATTGAAAAAAGACGATTACAATGCCAACGAGTTGACCACTCATATCCAAAAAGTAATAGATACCGCCTCTGTACTTATCACAGAGACAGAGGATGAGATAAAAAAGCTGACGAATGAAACGGAAGATATTAATAGTTGAAGACAACATAGGCCTGTCGCAGATGCAGAAAGACTGGTTCGGACAGGCCGGATATGATGCCATAACGGCGATGAATGAACCCATCGCCAGGTCGCTTATACGCAAAAACAATTTTGACCTCATCATATCGGATGTGAGATTGCCCGAAGGGGACGGAATTTCCCTTCTGAAATGGCTGAAAAAGGAAAAGATGGATATACCGTTCATCATCACGACGGAATATGTCTCTGTGCCCGATGTGGTACGCACCATCAAATTGGGTGCAAGGGATTATCTGCCCAAGCCTGTACACAGGGAACACCTGCTGGAACTGGCTGAGGATATATTCCGTCCAATCGCGACCAGATGGGAGCAGAAAAGGGAATTGCTCAAACGTACATGCCCCAAGATGCTCGAAGTGGAACGGTGCGCAAAATTGGTTGCCCCATCCGATATGTCAGTACTGATACTCGGTGCAAATGGGACGGGAAAGGAATCCGTGGCACAGAGCATTCACGAGGGCAGCGAACGTGTAGGGATGCCTTTCGTGGCTGTCAACTGCGGTGTGCTGCCCCGTGAACTTGCGGCTTCCATGTTGTTCGGGCACTCAAAAGGAGCTTTTACCGGTGCTGACACGGCAAAAGAAGGCTTTTTCGACATGGCGAAAGGCGGTACTTTGTTTTTAGATGAAATCGGGACGATGCCTTTCGAGATACAATCCATGCTGCTTAGGGTATTGCAGGAAAATACCTATATTCCCATCGGTGGGAACAAGGAGCGTGTCGCGGACGTGCGCATTGTGGCCGCGACGAATGAAAATATTGAAAAAGCGATTTTGGAAGGCCGGTTCAGGGAAGACCTTTATCACCGTTTAAACGAGTTTGAAATCCGGCAGCCATCCTTGGCGGAATGCCCGGAAGACATCATACCTTTGGCCGAATTTTTCCGTAAACGCTTCTCGAAAGAACTGAAACGGGATACTACCGGTTTCTCTGATGCGGGTATGTGCAGGTTGCGTTCTTATTCCTGGCCTGGCAATGTCAGAGAGTTGCAGAACATAGTAAAAAGAGCCGTGCTGCTTGCCGAAGGACCGCTACTGGATTTTGCGGATTTGGAAATGAATAAACAGCCGGACAAGGTGGCCTTGGTTCCTGCTCCTGTCATATCCCCATTGAAAGATGAAGAGAACGAAAAAGAGACTATCATCAACGCGCTGAAAGCCTGCAACGGACATCGTGAACAAGCGGCACGGCTGTTGAAAATCAATCCGTCAACACTGTACCGGAAAATGAATAAGTACAGGTTAAAATGAACAAGTATTTATGATTGTGACATTTAATAGGACAAATAGAATACAATAACGATTGAAACTGTTTTCTATATGGATGAAAATTCGTAATTTTGCAAAAGATTGAACGGGTCATGGGCTCGTGAAAATCTGAACATAAAAAAATAACAGCGGAGTCTAATCGCCCTGCTGATTATATACATAAGTCGTAAAACGTCTCGGACGGGAATCTGACAAATTCAAAAATACAGAGGCTTTTGCGTGTAGCTTATGCTATGCTTTATGGCGTGAGCTCATGCAAGTTTCTGTATTGGGCTTTGTCAGAGCCTCCGTCCGAAACTGCGTGAGTTTCACGCTTTTCTTTATAACAGGAGGAAGTATGGCAAAAGTGCAAATCATAACGGCTATGACATTGGACGGTTTTCTTCCCGGTGAGGACGAGGAACTGTTCAAATGGGTAAAGACGGACAAACGGGGGTTCCCGTTCTGGCACGAGAGAAGTACCTTTATGCTGCCCATCGGCTATCCTATGCTGGATCTGATTTGTGAAAAGGACGAAAAGGATGTCTCCTGTATCTATACGGCGGAAATCTCAAACAAGGAAAGTCTTGAATTGCTGCATAGTCTTTCCATCTATCATCTCATTGACGAAATTGTAGTCTATATCCTTCCTCTGACATACGGGAAAGGGAGTGCCGTCCTCCGGCAGTTGCCCGCCACCCGTTGGCGGCTGCATGAATCCACCATCACCCGTAACGGCATCTGCCGTTTGGTTTACCGTAAGTTCTCGCAATAGTCCATTGCATCCTGCAAGGAAATCTTGCAAAATGCAAGATTCTCCAAATCACCTATTTTACACCATAAAAATTTTATTCCGCTGATATACAATGTTGTATCGGCGCTTTTTGGTGTCTATCGGTGTCATTGGTATGCTGTTAGCCCTTTAATATGATATAACCTGTTGCGCGACAAGGTGTAAGCAAACGATTATTTACACTCAAAACAGATTAGTCATGTTACAAATAAACAATGAGACCGCCCACAAGATGTTCTTCCAGATCATGGAACGGTTCGACAAGATAGACCGGGCATTGGAACGCATGAACAAGCTGAAGGATTGTCTGGACGGTGACACGCTTTTAGACAACTACGACCTGTGCCAGTTGCTCGGCATCACCAAACGCACGCTGGCGCGTTACCGCCAGAAGAAACTCGTCACCTATTACATGATTGACGGGAGAACCTACTACAAGGCGTCAGAAGTGGAGGCTTTTCTCAATCAAAAAGGGAAGTCATTGCCGGCAAGATACAGGCAGCAGGCGAATGTCTAACTACAAACAGAGCAAGAATTATGGAAATCATATGTATTGACAAACAGTCTTTTGAAGAACTCCGTGTCCGCTTTTGCGAGTTCGAGGAACGGTTGACACGTGTATGCCGTCCGGCTGAAGACCTCGGTCTGAAAAACTGGCTGGATAATCAGAATGTATGCGAAGTGCTGCGCATCTCCAAGAAGACCCTTCAGGTATATCGTACCAAAGGCATCCTGCCTTTCAGCCGCATCAAGAACAAGCTCTTCTACAAGCCGGAAGATATACAGAGATTATTGGAATTGAATTATCACCCTTTAATAAAGAACAAATCATGAGTTATCATTTTATAGACAAGAAAGATCCACGCATCGACGTGATGTTCCAAGGGATGGAAAAGATGGAGAAGATGCTCGCCAGAATGGAGGATGCACCCAAATCCCTCTTCAACGGGGAACGGTTTCTCACGGACGAGGAACTTTCCAAAATACTGCGGGTAAGCAGGCGCACATTGCAGGAATACCGTACTTTCGGGGTGATTCCTTATTACATGGTACAAGGGAAGGCACTTTATAAAGAATCCGACATTATGAAGATTCTGGACGATGCCTACAAACGCTGCCGGGAGGAGCAACGCTGGGTATAGCCACGCACATTCAGACAGAGACGGAGAAACGACTGCCCGAACTGCAAGTCGTTTCTCCGTTTTTTCATTTCATACGGTCTGTGGTTTTCTTTTTCGTTTCTTTTTTGCGGTGAAATCCTCTTCGCAAAGGTCAATCCGACTTGCGAAGCCTGTGGATCTCAATTTCTTCATGTCCTCATCCACTTTATTATCCGTTACCTGCGCATAAAGTTGGGTGGTGGAAATGGAGGTGTGCCCCATCATGCGGCTGACCGTCTCTATCGGCACACCGAGCGAGAGGGTGATATGGGTTCCGAAATTATGCCTGGCCTGATGAAAGGTCAAATCAAAACCATAAACCTTTCCCAACTCCCTCGTGAGTACAATGAAATAACCACGCTCATAAACATTGAATACCTTATCTCCGGTCCTTTGACTGCGGTATTTTTCGATGATTTGAAGGGGAATATCCAACAGGCGCACAGACGAAAGCGTATCCGTCTTTTGCCTGTGGATGTGAATCCACCATGTGCCGTCCTCAGCTTGCGTAATATCATTTGTTGACAGTTTCTTCAAATCCGCGTACGCCAGTCCGGTGAAAGTTGAGAATATGAACATATCCCTCACGAATTGCAGTTGCGGTTTCTCCACCGGTGTGGTCATCAATGTCTTGAGGTCCTCCAGTTTCATGTGGCGGCTCTTCCTTTGGGGCAACTCGGGATGCAGGCGACAATATGGGTCACGGCGCAATGTCCCCTGGCTGACCGCCCGCATCGTGAGTTTCTTCAGACGGTACAGGTGCTCATGCACGCTCTTGGGTTTCAGGTTGCGGTCCGTGCGCAGGAACAGCTCGAAATCATCATAAAACACACGGTCAAGGCTTCGCAAAGTCACATCCTCCACGCCTTTCTTTTTCTGAATAAAAGCGGAAAGATGCTTGTATGACCGCTGGTAGGAATCGTATGTCTCCTGTATGCGGTCTATCCCGACACGCTTCTTGAACTCCTCGTTATGTTCCCTGAACAAGGCAAGCAGGGTGAGCGGTTTCTGACCGATACCCTTGACCGCGTTCTTGACCAGCTCAGCCGTGATAAAGCCCAGGCTGTTCTTTATCCGAAGATAATGTCCGGTTATCTCGTTTGTCAGATCATCTATGGCGCGGTTCACGGTGACGGCATTCTCGCTGCGTCCGTCAGCCCGTCCTTTTTCAGGATTCCAAATGTTTGGATTGACGGACACTTTAGTCCCTATCTGTACCCATTCCGCATCAATGCTCACCTTGCACAGGAGCTGACACATCCCGTCCTTGCGTACTTTCGTGCGGTTGATATAAAACAATACGGCAAAAGTGCTGCGACGTTTGGTATTCTGGTTTTCTGCATTTTTTCCCATGTTCTTGTCTTTTAAGAGATAATCAAATTACTACGGTGAAATGTTCCGATATTTTCCTGTTCAAAGTCTTTGTATCGGAATCAATCTTGTTGTCTGTCACTTTCGCGTAAATACGTGTGGTTTCAATCTGTCTGTGTCCAAGCATCTTACTTACGGTTTCAAGAGGAACTCCGTGGGAGAGCGTGATTTCTGTCGCGTAGGTATGCCGGGCCGCGTGAAAGACCAACGGACGGTTGATGTTGCAGATCCGGGCAATCTCTTTCAGGTAAAGATTCATGTTGGAATTACAATACATCGGTAGCAGCCTGCTATCAGAGGTGGTATCGCTATACTTTTTAATAATCTGCAAAGGCAAGTCCAATAAGGGTATCTCAAATTCTATTTTGGTTTTCTGTCGGGCACTTTTAATCCACCATGTACCGTCTTCCGCAAGCGACAGGTTTTCTTTTGTCAGCGAGCGCATATCCCTGTATGAAATACCGGTGAAGCAAGAAAACAGGAACATGTCACGGACAAGGTAAAGGGTCTGCTTGTGAAGCGGAGTGGTCATGAGCCGTTGCAGTTCCACATCGGTAAGGTATTTTTGCACCGCTTTCGGACGAATCGGTTCGTAACCCATGAACGGATAAGCGGTAATGATGCCGTCCGCGATGGCTTCACCGACAATGGTCTTCAACTGGACAGTCAGGTTGATAATGGTTCCGGGAGCGAGATTGCGTTCTGTCCGCAGGTACAGGTCATATTTGTCTATGAAGGAACGGTCCAATGCCGAAAAAGGAATATCCGTCAGCCTGTATTTTTCTTGCAGGAAGTTCTCTATATGCCTGTATGCATTGCGGTATGCTTGCAGACTTTTTGCTGTGCGGTTGACCCCGACTCGCTTTTCAAAGTTGTTGATGAATTGCTTGAAATAGCTCAAAAGCGTTTCCTGTTCGCTTGCCATTCCAAGCAAAATGCTTTTTACTTCCTCGGCGGTCACACCGTCACGGACGGCAGACTGTTCGCTATAGATACTCAATGCCATCGCACGGATTTCATCCAACCGGTTATTGATTTCCTTCGCCGCCACACTCTTGCCGGAGGCACGCCCCGAAGTCCACCGGGATTGCGGCACTTTCATCTTCACACTGAATGCCGCTTCGGAATATTTTCCGATGTTCAACTTAGCCATTACGGGACAATTCCCGTCGACATCCGCCTCGCTCTTTTTCAGGTAGAACGACACCTTTACATTTGCCTGATTCATAATCAATTCCTTTGTTTGCAAAATTATTATATAGCGAGCAAATGAAAGGCATGAAAAATATAGCGGAACATAGAAAAAAGCCCCTCGATTCTCAGGCAAAGCCTGTATTTTTTCCAGTACGGAAAATTTTGACTAACTTTGCATTAGCAAAAGATAGACAGAAACAGCGTTCCTTGCGGAGGCGAACAGGAGAATAAAACAGTTTTGGAAGTAAAATCCATACCGATTTTCAATCCCGAAAAGGCAACGGATAAGTAGCGATTTGTTCTCCTAACTCCATCAAAAACGGCTAAAAACCGCTAAAGGAAGAATATGGTACAACGCTACATATCCCATTCGATTTCAAACACTTTGCATTATTCCTCCGAAATCCATCCGTATGTGGGCGAGTTTCCTTATCTTTATATAGGGATATTCAGTAAATGTCTCCAAAAAGAGATGTACGGGACTATCCGGTACATCTCTTTTTTGTATTTGATTCGACTGTAATTGGTTAAGCTTCCTCTTTTTTCGTTTCTTTAACCGAAGCTTCTTCTATTGCCGATTCTTCTGGGGTGAACTCTGTGAGGCCGGCGCCGATCAGGATGTTATACCAGGAGATCAATTTCTTGATATCACTCGGATATACACGTTCACGGTCGAAATTGGGAAGAATCTCGGCGAAATAAGCACGTAGTTCGTCTGGTTTGGCGGATGTGGAAACAGATGCTTGTTGCCCGTTTTCTTTATTTTTGACGTTGGTCAGAACTTCATGCAATGGAACTTCTGCTTCATTTGTGTAGATAGCGATATCTCCCAGAGAAATTACTTTATCTTTTGCGTATGCAGGAACTCTTTTCTTGTCTGCTAACGACTCAACAATCAGCATATTTTTCCCGTGGGAAACCAATTTAAACAATCCCGGTTTACCCGAGATAGACAAAATCGTCTTCAACATAATACTTTGTTTTCTAATAGTGTTTAATTTTTGTGCTGCAAATGTAGTATAACTGTCGGAAATTTTCGGCAGTTTTGAACATATTTTCTTGTTTCTAATGATTATTCACTAAGCGTAAATATCTCTATCTACCGGATATTTTTGTTTTTATGCTTATTATAGAATTGAAAGTCAATGTTTTTTTATCTTTAGTCCTGCAAGAAAAGCGGTTATTTGCGGAAGTAAAGCTTGTTCTCCGTCATTGAAGATCACGTAGTCCGATTTCTCTTTTTTCACTTCGTCCGGCAACTGGCTTTCGATGCGACGTATAATTTCTTCTCGGGAAACGGAGTCGCGTTCGAGTATCCGTCCGATGCGTATTTCCATCGGGGCATAGACCATCAGCGTCGTATCGACAATCCGGTTAAAGCCCGATTCGAAAAGAATGGCTGATTCGATGGCGCATACCGGGGTATTCAGTCTTTCGACCCAAGCAAGAAAATGGCGGTTCACTTCTGGGTGAATGATCGCGTTCACTTGTCCAAGCCGTTCCGGGTTTCCGAAAATATGGGAGGCAAGCTGTCTTTTATTCAAGCTGTCAGCCGTATAAAGTTCTTCGCCGAACAAGGCTACTAGCTTTTCCCGAATAACGGGCGAAGTAGCCGTCAGAAGCTTGCTTTCCGTATCGGCGATATACACGGGAATGCCCGACAACTCCAGTAGAGCGGCTACCACTGATTTACCGCTTCCGATCCCTCCGGTGATTCCAATCTTAATCATTTGATTTTGTTTGTTCCAATATAAATTCGATCCGGTCTGGTGAAATTTTGGCAATATCCACCCAGCTCGGTTTTTTGTTCAGCTGCAAAGGTAATGTTCCCGAAGTGCTTTGCTCCAAATCTGCAAAAGAGATCCGTATCTCGAAATCATCCGCCGAGATATCCTTGAAGCGTGAAAGGGGAACATTACAACTTACCTTCACGACGGACGGGAATGTGCGCAAGGTGTAATGGCGCGGTAGGTTGGTACAGATAACCGGTATTTCCAGTGTCTTTTCCGTATATTCTTCTATCGGGATCGTAACGGTCACACTTGTCGGTTCGAGAGTAGCTCCGTTTATTTTTTCCAGTTGGACGGTACGCGTGACGGTCTTGTTTCCTTTCTTGATCTCGGTATAGACTGTTTTTATCTCTTTCAAGGTATCCAGAACGACGTCGCTGGCGTAGACGCTGATGCTGCGGGGGGTAAAGGATATGTCGCCTGAGACTTTAAAGCCGGCATTTGTCTGGATGGTTCCCTCGAACATGGGCGGTATCTCCTTCTTGATGCGTTTGCTGTAAGCTGCATCGATATGTTGGGGCTCGAAGCTAAGCAGGGATGTAGTCGCAATTAGATGTTTCTTTATTTCGCTTTCGATATCTTTCCGGCTGATGACCAGTTTACCGGTTTTTTCTGGCTGTGTCTTCATGTTGGCCTCAATTGGGGCAAACGAACGACCGAAGGAGTAGTTCAGCAATACACTCCCTTTGTCTTTCACTTTGACCGTAATGGCTTCGGGCGGTGTTTCTGTGAAAGATATATCCGGTGGCACATTCTTGTATTTGACCGGAATCTTGATATCTATTTCATACTCCTGTTGGAGGCTCTGGAGAAGCCAAAAGCCGAAAGCCAACAGTATAAAACAGAAAAAGATCAAGGCTTCTTTCCACTGTTGACGGCGAAGAAAAGCCTTAATCTCTATCCGGACAGACTTGAATGTTTGTTTGATTTGTCCAAGTCGTGACATATATTCTGTTGTTTATTTTTGCTGTGCGTCCTCTGCAGATGCAAACACAGATGTTTTGTCTACACGGATGCGTACACCATCAGAAATTTCAATCAACATATATGTGTCACCTATTTCTTTGATCTTTCCGTAAATACCTCCGGCTGTGATCACTTTGTCCCCCGCTTTCAAGGCTTCACGGGCTTTTTGAATTTCTTTTTGTTTCTTTTGTTGCGGACGGATCATAAAGAAATAGAAGATCGCAACAATAACAACCATCATCAAAATACCAGACCATTGCTGGCTTCCGCCGGCGGCTTGAAGTAAAATAGTAAGTAAGCTCATATAACTATAAACATTAATAAGTTAATATCAATTCGATACAGACACAAATGTAAGGATAATAATTAATCTTTGAGCAATAACTTTTCTTTTTTTAACTCGTTGACTACAGAATCTAAAATACCGTTGATAAACGTTCCGCTTTTCGGGGTACTGTAGTATTTGGCCGTATCAATATATTCGTTCAGTGTTACGTTAATGGGAATTGTCGGGAACGTCATGATTTCAGCCAGCGCAACCTGCATGATGATAAGGTCCATATTGGCTATGCGTTCGGTCTCCCAGTTTTTCATATGTTTGTTGATACGTTCACGGAATTCGCTTCCTTTCATTAATGATTGGCGGAATAATTTGATAGCGAAAGACTGGTCTTCGAGATCTTTAAACATCGGCAACAATTTTTGTTTGCTTCCGGCTGCTTTCTCGAATTGTTTGATCGTTTTTAGCGTAAATGTTTCGACGATGGAGATGTCGTCATTCCAGTAAATGCTTTTGTCTTGTAGGTAGTCGTCGATCGCTTCGTTGCCACAGATCAGTTTTTTGAATACGATGCGCCAAAATTCCTTGTCTGTCTCGTATGAATCGTTTTCGTTGTTCAGATATTCCCCGTACTGTTCGGACGATAAGATCATGTCGAGTACCATTTTGATGAAATCTCCATCGTTATCCCATGAAAGCCCCTGCTCGGCCACGTACTTCCGAAGCGCTTCGTTTTCGGCTATTTGTGCAGTAAAACGATTGTCTACCAGTCGGGTATTTGGATTCAACTCGGCTTCTGTCGGCATATACTTGTTCTTACGGGCATCCAAGATGCGTCTTTGTAAATTTGTGACGTCGACAATTAGAAGAAGGAAATAATGATATAAGTCATAAGACTTTTTAAGACTGAAAAGCAATTCGTTTTCCGCTACTTTGAGGTCGTTGTTTCCGTTTTGATAGTAAGAATACACTATCTGTAAAACTTTAATGCGGATTAAAATTCTGTTGATCATCGTTTGAAGGAACTACTTGTTATAAATTCGACCGCAAAGTTAGTCATTCTTTTGATAAAAGTTCGCTGCTTCGCTTAATTTTATGTGCGTTATTTATTATTTTATAATATTCTGATTCTTTATGCTCATTTTCATGCGTTAAAATAGTTGTTGTTAAAAAAAAAATGCACATATTTGAAGCAAGTTATGATAAATGGGTGGGTGTTTAACGAATGTTTGCTATAATGGAAGACTCGGTGAAGAAAATACAGGTTGAAGGTGGTGACAAAGAGATTTTATACTCTAAAACCATTAAAGCAGGAAAAAGAATTTATTACCTGGATGTAAAAAAGAATCTGAAAGACGATTTGTTTCTAGCTGTGACGGAGAGTAAGAAAGTGCAGCCGAAGAATGGTACGCAAGTTTCTTTTGAAAAACATAAGATTTTCCTGTACAAGGAGGATTTTGACAAGTTCATGGATGGAATGAATGATGTAATCAGTTACATTAAGCGATGTAGAACTGGTGAAAGGTCGGAGGATATAGTGCCGGATGAAAGCCGGCAGGAAGACGACTCGGATGAGATCAAACTGAATATCGAATTTTGACAAAGTCGGCAAAGAATGAGAAAATAATAAGGGGCTGTTCCGAAAGGAAACAGTCCCTTATCTTTATAGGTTCCTTAACAGGACCTATTGATGTTGCGGTTTATTCTGCCGGATGAATTGCTTCAGTAGGACAAGCGTCTGCGCAAGTTCCACAATCTGTACACATTTCAGGATCGATGCTGTATTTATCGCCTTCTGAAATTGCTCCTACCGGGCATTCGTCAATACAAGTACCGCAAGCGATACAATCGTCACTAATTACGTAAGCCATTTTTTTAAACGTTTAAATTGATAACTATTAGTTCGTGCAAAAATAGAGCTTTCTTTGAATTAAAAAAAGAACTCCTCCTTTTTTTTACAAATAAATGCTCTTTTGCAATAAGTCGGGCTCTTTCCCGTTATAAATTCAAAATTACGAAAAGAATTGAGACGTCTACTATTTATTATATGTGTGTTCTTTCTGTCTGTAACTGCTGTAATGGCTCAGAAAGAAAAGGTGAAGAACCAGCCCTATGCGGATTTGAAATGGTTCCATCTGGGATTTCATGTAGGTTTGCATGCGCAGGATTTGATATTGACTAATACCGGTGTGGCAACAAACGGTGAAACCTGGTATGCCGAGATTCCGAGCTATTCTCCCGGTTTTAGCGTTGGGGTTATTGGAGATATGTACTTGAATCCATATTTCAATCTGCGTTTTACGCCGACTATCCATTTCGGTGACAAGAAATTTGTGTTCCGCCGTCCTGAAATGGAAGGAGTGGAGGGTACAGATGAAAATCCGGTGGTAAGCATGTATTCCACTTCTGTCCGTTCCAACTATCTGACGTTTCCGCTCGATGTGAAATATAGCGCTTTTCGTGTGAATAACTATCGTCCTTATCTGATCGGCGGTATTTACGGTGCTTTCGACCTGGGGCGTAAAAAAGGAAATCCGATCCTGTTGAAAGGAACGGATTTCGGTGTCGAATTCGGTATTGGATGTGACATTTATCTGCCGTTTTTCAAATTATGCCCGGAACTTAAATTTAGTTTCGGTTTGGTAGACTTACTGGAGAAAGACCGGGGTGACTTGACTGATCCGGATTTGATCAAGTATCCGAACTCCTTGTCCAAGGTGACTTCCCGAATGGTGACGCTCACGTTTAATTTCGAATGAATAAATCTATATAGATGTAGCTGGCAGGAACAGCCAGCATAACGCTATCGAAGCGGTCCAGCATTCCTCCGTGGCCCGGCAATACGTTACCGGAGTCTTTTACTCCGAGCGTACGTTTCAGCAGGGATTCGATCAAATCTCCCCAAGTTCCGAACAGGACGACCGTAGCTGCCAGTCCCAACCAATTCATCCGGCTTATTTCCGGGGCGAACCAGGCGAATGCCTGCGAGGAAGCCAAAACGAGGATCAATCCGCCAAAGAAGCCTTCCCATGATTTCTTGGGAGAAATCCGTTCAAATAATTTTCTTTTTCCGATCAGGGAGCCGACCAGATATGCTCCGGTATCGTCTAGCCAGACAAAAATAAAGATCGCCATGATGAAGAGTGGCGTGTAGCTCATGACACCGGGTGTCCCCGGCTCTGCGCCGATGAAATTCAGCATGGAAAAGGAGCCGGCACAATAAACCTGCGCAAAGAGCGTAAACGCCCAGTTGTTGATAGGGTTCGGAGCCTTATAGTAGAGTTCGGCTATCATTGTCAACATGATAAATAGCAAATAGGGAAGGAAGATCTTTCCGTCCGTCAACCCGTTTGTATAAACGAAGGTGGCAATAAACAGATATACTCCTCCGAGCACATTCACAGCCCGTTGCAGATTCGCATTTTCATAATGCTTGACCAGACCTCCGAATTCCCAAAGGGTCAATCCTGTTATAATACAAAAAAGAATAAGGAAAAAAATCGGATGGATACAAATGGCACTGACCAGTACCACGACGAATATAATGCCGGTTAACGCCCGTATAATCAAATTTTTCAAGACGATAGTGTTTTTTTATTGATTTATTTAGGTACAAATATAATTAAAAATAATAATTCCATGCCCATCTGTTTTAAATTTAGTGAGCATGGAATTATTATTTATTGTATGTATTTTTACTGCTTGTCGGTTTCAGGAACTTTCGCTTTTTCGGTTTTCTTGCCATTTGCTTTCTCTTGCAGTTCTAGGATTTCTTCCGAGCGGGAAACCCAGGCACGCTTACCGAAGATATGTTCGACATCTTCCGTGTAGATTACTTCCCGTTCCAACAATACCTGAGCCAGCATGTTGTGGCCTGACGCATGTTCTTTCAGGATACTTTTGGCCCGTGCGTATTGTTCGTTGATAATGGCCTGCACTTCCTGGTCGATCATCCGGGCTGTTTCCTCGCTGTATGGTTTGGTGAAGCCCCAATCCTGTCCGCTTGAATCGTAGTAGTTCAAATTTGGCAATCGGTCGCTCATACCGAAATAGACGACCATTGCATAAGCCTGTTTAGTCACCCGTTCGAGGTCATTGGATGCTCCGGTAGAGATTTTTCCCAAGAAAAGTTCTTCAGCAGCTCGGCCGCCGAGGGTAGCACACATTTCGTCCAGCAATTGTTCACGAGTGGTAATCTGACGTTCTTCTGGCAGATACCAGGCGGCGCCTAATGCCTTGCCTCGCGGAACGATTGTGACTTTAACTAACGGATTGGCATGTTCCAGCAGCCAGCTCAAGGTGGCGTGACCTGCTTCATGGTTGGCTATGCATTGACGTTCATCCGCAGTTGTTATTTTAGTTCGTTTCTCCAAACCTCCGACGATACGGTCGACTGCATTCATGAAGTCTTCTTTTTGGACAAACTTTTTACCGTTACGAGCGGCAATCAAAGCAGCTTCATTGCAGACATTGGCAATGTCGGCACCGGAGAAACCGGGAGTCTGGCGTGCCAAGAATTCGGCATCGACGCTTTCGTCGATTTTGATCGGACGCAGATGCACTCCGAATATCTCTTTACGCTCGTTCAAGTCGGGTAATTCCACGTGAATCTGGCGGTCGAAACGTCCCGCACGAAGTAGCGCCTTATCCAAGATATCGGCACGGTTCGTAGCTGCCAGGATAATAACACCACTGTTGGAACCGAAACCGTCCATTTCTGTAAGTAATTGGTTCAGTGTGTTTTCACGTTCGTCGTTGCTGTTCATGTTTACATTTTTACCACGGGCACGACCGACGGCATCGATCTCGTCAATGAATACGATACAAGGAGCTTTCTCTTTTGCCTGGCGGAACAAGTCACGTACGCGGGATGCTCCCACACCGACAAACATTTCTACGAAGTCTGAGCCTGACAGGGAGAAGAACGGAACATCTGCTTCTCCTGCCACAGCCTTAGCCAATAATGTTTTACCGGTTCCTGGAGGGCCTACGAGTAAGGCTCCTTTAGGTATTTTACCTCCTAATTCCGTATATTTTTCGGGGTTTTTCAAGAAGGAAACGATCTCTTCCACCTCCTGTTTTGCTTCTGCAAGGCCGGCAACATCCTTGAAGGTCACTTTTCGGTCGTTGTCTTTATCGAAAAGCTGTGCTTTTGCTTTTCCCACACTGAATACTCCGCCGGGACCACCGCTTGCACCACCTGACATGCGTCGCATCAGAAAGATCCATACGACGATAATCAGCAGGATCGGACCGAACGAAACAAGAAAATTCCAGATCGCGTCGTCGCCTTCTTCGAAGCTGACTTGCGTGGTGATATGATTTTCGGCAACGGATTTGTCATAGAAGTCTGAAAATTTATCGGCCGACGGTATTTTGACATACACTTTCGGATTTGTACCCAATGTCGCGCTGTCTTTTCTGAACACCAGACCTTTCCGTCCGTCTTTTACAGTTGCTTCAACCAGATTCTTTTTGTTGTAGACGACCATCCGGTCGAATACGTTTTCCTGTGCTAATTTCTGGAACTCGGTCCAGCCTAATTCTTTAGATGCCGAAGAGTCGTTTGTCAGATACAAAGCAAAAAGCATTATGAAGATGAGCCCGTACATCCAATAAAGATTAAACTTGAACATCTTTTGCTTATTATTCTTCGGTGCTTTGTTAAACATGTCGTTTTTATTTTCCATATGTGATTATCTCTATACTATGTAAGATCGGTCATCAGTCGAGGTCTGCAATCTGAGTCACTTTGGCATCTGACCAAAGATTTTCCAGATTATAGAACTCGCGAAGTTCCGGTAAAAATATGTGTACAAGAACCGTGCCATAGTCCATCCCGATCCATTCGGCACGCTGTGCTCCATCTATCGAAAGCGGTTTTTCACCTGCCTTGCGATGGGCAAAATCCCAAGCTGAATCAGACAATGCGGAAACCTGGGTTGGTGTACTTCCTTCGCAGATTATCATATATTGGCAGATCGAGCCGGATAATTGGGTTAAGTCTACGGTTACAATGTTTTTGCCTTTTTTTTCCTGTAGGCCTTCTACAATCGTTTTAACTAATGCTTCTGTTTGATCCATTATTTTTTATTGAGTAATATTCGAAGTCGCAAATATACTTCTTATATTTATTATGTGGGTGATTTCCCTCTATTAATATATGTATATACTTGCAAAATCAAAACAAGCAGGAAAAGAAAAAAGTTTATTAATGAAAAAAAATTACCATATCGTTTGTTTATTTTGAAAAAGTATGTACTTTTGCACTCGCTAACAACAAGAGAGTTGACAAGCTTAATTGAAATTGTTCAATGGTGTAATGGTAGCACAACAGATTCTGGTCCTGTTAGTCCAGGTTCGAGTCCTGGTTGAACAACAAAAAGCCTGTCATTCTTTTGAGTGACAGGCTTTTTTCATGCATATATTTTACGTTGTCACGGCGATCATAACGATCGCCGTGATGATTTTATTTATATTTTACCCATTTGATCATTTCTTTGATGCTTGGTTTCTTTCCATACATTAAAATACCTACACGGTAAATTTTGGCCGAAAACCAGATGATAAGTATAGCTGTGGTAAACAGCAAGGCAAACGAAAGAGCCAATTCCCATACCGGAATGTCGAACGGCAAGCGGACCATCATCACGATAGGGGAGGTAAACGGGATCATCGAACACCAGAATGCCAGCGGGCCGTCTGGATTATTCATGCTATAGATTCCGGCATACAAGCTGAACGCCATCAAAAGCATAATCGGAGTCATGAACTGCTGAGTGTCTTCCTGCTGTTCCAGAGCACTTCCGATTGCAGCAAATAGAGCTGCATACAGTAAATAGCCACCGATAAAATAAAGGACAAAACAGATGCCGATCATACCGAAGTTGATCGAATTGATAATTTCTTGCACCTGGATGCTGATATCGGAAGAACCGGCAGCCACATCGTTTATGCCTTGTGCCGTCATCTGAGCTGTCATCATATCTTCAGGTGACGTGTTGCCACCGAAAAAGAAAAGACTCCCCGATACTAAGACCGTTGTCAGGATTCCCCACAGGAATACTTGTGTTAGGCCGACGAAACCGATGCCAATGATTTTTCCCATCATCAGGTCGAATGGCTTAACGGACGAAATCATCACTTCGATAATACGGTTCGTCTTTTCTTCCATCACTCCTTGCATGACCATTCCACCGTACATGATGATAAACATATAGATAATGAAAGTCAATATCATGCCCAAGATAGAGGCGACCTCGGCCGAAGTGCTTTTCTCACTTCCGTCTTCATCCCATTTGATGGTTTTGATATTGAAATTGATTTTGCTGTCCTCGATGATCTGTTTCAGGTTGTCGATGTTGTAAGAAGCGAGTTTCTCGTCTTTCAAGTATTCGGACAGTGTTTTGTCGATGGTGTTTTTCAGTCCCATCGGAATTTGTTTCTGCGAATAGAGTGTTGCTGCGGTTGGGTTTTGTAACAAGTCGTCTGTTATATTCAAGAAGGCGAAAATTTCTTTATCCGGGTTTTTACGATATTCTTCCAGGCTGGAATCTTTTTCGGTGATGAAGGTGTATTCTTCTGTGTCTTTAAACAGCGGTGCGTATTTGCCTATCGTATCGATGATCGCCACCTGTTTGACATCATCTCCTTTGATGGTGGATAACCAAAGCGGGACGAACACCAGCGCGGCAAACAGGAACGGTGTCAGGAATGTCAGTAACAGAAACGATTTTTTGCTGACACGGCGGAGGTATTCTCTTTTTATTATAAGTCCTATCTTATTCATGCTTGCGTAGTATTTGTACCGGAGACGGTGTTAATAAATATGTCGTTCATTGAAGGGATCTCTTCCGTGAAAGAAATGATTTCAGTCTGTCCCGCCAATGCAGAGAGGAGGGCGGAGTTGGTTATACCCGGCTCTTTATGGATGCGTACCTCGCTTGTTCCGGCCAGGTCTTTCTCCGTCAGCAGGCTGAACATTTCCGGGATAGGCTGCAACTTCCCTGATTCGGAATGGAAACGGATGGTAAAATTGTTTGTCCGGAAACGACTTTTCACTTCTGTCACATTGCCGGAGAGCACAACTTGCGAACGGTTGATCAAAGCGATATTGTCACAAATTTCTTCAACGGACGACATGTTGTGCGTGGAAAAGATGATCGTGTGTCCGGCATCTTTCAGTTCGAGGATTTCTTTTTTCAGCAATTCGGCATTTACGGGGTCGAATCCGCTGAACGGTTCGTCGAAGATCAGCAGCTTCGGTTCGTGGATGATGGTGATGATGAACTGTACTTTCTGCTGCATTCCTTTGGACAACTCTTCGAGTTTCTTGTTCCACCAAGGCATGATATCGAATTTTTCGAACCAGCGCATCAACCGTGTGCGGGCTTCCTGATAGGAGAGTCCTTTGAGCTGCGCCAGGTAGATGGCTTGTTCGCCGACTTTCATTTTTTTATACAGTCCGCGTTCTTCCGGCAGGTAACCGATCTGGTAGATATCTTCCGGCTGGAACTCGCGTCCGTTAAAACGGACAAGGCCGCTGTCGGGGGCCGTGATGCGGTTGATGATACGGATCAGTGTGGTCTTGCCGGCTCCGTTCGGCCCTAATAACCCGAAGACTTTCCCCTCGGGAACCTGGATGCTGACCTTGTTGAGGGCGAGGTGGTTGGCGTATTGCTTTACCACGTCTTCCGTTTCTAAAAAGTTCATAGGCATTACATTTTTAATATGATTCTTTCTCCCAATTCTTTACTTAATACATTCTTTATTTCATTCAGGCGCGTGAGCTTTTTCATCAGCTCGAAAACCTGTTCCATGTCTCCGTTGTTTTGCATGCTTTTGATTTGTGCCTGTATCTCTTTGATTTGCGAGAGGATATAGGCATCTTTAAAAGCATACAGTTCCCGGATTACCAGTTGGTCGAGTTTGTCTTCTTCCTGTTCCAGTTCCCGATATTTGGTGTGATACTTGCTGAGCTGATATTTTTCGCTGATCAGGTTGGCGGCAAGGCGGCTCACGTTCGGGTCGGGATGGGCGAGGAAATATCGGTTCGCGATGAATCCTTCGGACCGGCAGCGATCGGCCGCTTCATCCATCATACTCTTGAAGAGCGGAGTATAAAAGGTCAGGTCGTCGCGTTCCAGCTCGGAACGGATATATTCGGAAACGCGGATCACGACATCCTCGTTCGTCTCTTCGTCCGTATATTGGAACAGGATACGTTCGCCATAACGCACGATGTAGCGCAGCAGGGCGACTTCGTATGCCTCGTAAGGCGAACGCTTCGGCCCTACCGGAATGTGTGCCGGAGGCGTGAAAGGCGCTGGCGGCAGCATGCTGCCTCCTCCGTCATCGGGACTGTATTCTTCCGGTGGGGGGGGCGGGATCGTATTGTCAGGAGGCAGGGGACTTTCCTGCGGTTGTTCCGCCGGCGTCTCTTCCGGGTAGGGTTGGTAACCGGGAATATCCGGATATTCGGGGATATTGACGGGAGTAGCCGGAATGGGGGAGGACGGAGTGTTCGCTTGCCTTTCTTCCTTGTTGAGACGGATTTTGTTCACTTCGTTCAACAGGAGCATCTCGTCTATTTCCATCATCGTACTGCATTCCCGGATATAAAGGGAGCGGGCGATATTGTCGGGGATGATGGCCACCGTCCGGATAATGTCGGAGATCAGCGCCGACCGTTTGATCGGGTCCGTTCCTGCATCGTCCAATAGCAGGCGCGTTTTGAAACGGATGAAATCGGTCTCGTTCTGCCGGATAAACTCGGCAAACTGGCTCGCGTTGTGCTTGCGGGCAAAGGAGTCGGGGTCTTCTCCGTCCGGAAGGAGCACCACTTTTACGTTCATGCCGTCCTCCAACAGCAGGTCGATACCGCGCAAGGCCGCCTTGATACCGGCTGCATCGCCGTCATACAAGACCGTGATGTTACTGGTGAAGCGGTGTATCAGGCGGATCTGTCCCTGCGTGAGGGCCGTACCCGACGAGGCGACCACGTTTTCGACCCCGGCCTGATGCATGGAAATCACATCCGTGTAGCCTTCCACCAAGAAGCAGCGATCAGCCTTTACGATCGCCTGCTTGGCGAAATAGATCCCGTAAAGCTCATTGCTCTTATGATAAATCTCACTTTCGGGCGAGTTGACATATTTGGCCGTCTTTTCGTCTTTCTTCAGGACGCGTCCTCCGAAAGCAACAACTTTTCCACTGAGCGAATGGACCGGAAAAATGACACGCCCGCGAAAACGATCGTTTCCCCCGCCGTTGTCGTAGGCGATCACCAAACCTGTCTTTTCGAGAAATACTTTTTTGTAACCGCTCTTTATTGCGGCTTTATACAGGGCGTCCCGTTGGTCGAGGCTGTAGCCTAACTGGAATTTACGAATCGTATCTTCGCGAAAACCACGCTCTGCAAAGTAGCGCAGGCCGGCGGCTTTGCCTTCCTGGTGTTCGTAGAGCTGGGTCGTGAAGTATTTCTGCGCCCAGTTATTGACAATCAGCATACTTTCGCGGTCGCTACGTACCTGCTTTTCGCGTTCCGACAGTTCTCTCTCTTGTATTTCGATATTGTATTTCTTGGCAAGATAGCGAAGCGCATCATAATAAGAAAGCTGCTCATGCTTCATAATGAAGTGAACAGCCGTACCTCCTTCGCCACAGGCAAAGCATTTGCAGATATTCTTTGCTGGTGACACATAGAAAGAGGGCGACTTGTCGCTATGGAAAGGACACAATCCTACATAGTTTATACCTCGTTTCCGAAGGGTAACGAATTCGGAAACAACGTCCACAATGTTTGCAGCATCCAGTATTCGGTCTATGGTAGGTTGATCGATCATAAATCTTCTTACTTTTTATGTACAAAGGTAAGAAGATTTGTGATTTTTGAATTATATAATGACAACTTGTTTCTCTATTTATAATTTTGTCTCGTCCTGAAAATAGGTTGACTGTGTGTTAAAAAATCCTATTATAGGTTGTCTATAAAAATAAAAAACAGACAAACCGTGTTGATCCATGTAATTTGTTTTTACACGTTCCTTGAAGTCTTAAAGTTAGCTTTCTTAACACCATGATGCGTATATTCTAAGATAAATACTTACTTTTGCGTCTGTATCTGATAACATGAAAAAGAAATGAAACGAATACTACATTTGATTTTGATCAGTTTTCTGTGCCTCTCGGCGGCAGCACAGAAAAACGCTCCTAAATGGATGAACAAAGCCAAGAGAGCGGTCTTTACAATTACCACTTATGGAAAGGACGGAAATAAGCTCGCAACTAGTACGGGATTCTTTATTTCCGAAACAGGCGAGGCTGTCTCTGCATACGATATCTTTAAGGGTGCCGAGAAAGCAACAATCACAGACTTTGAGGGAAAAACATTTCTGGTTAAGAATATCCTGGGTGCAGACGAACTGTATGACGCTGTAAAGTTTCAGGTTGAAGTGCCGAAGAAAGCTGTTTTCCTGCCGATTGCTGCTGAGCCGGTGGCAAACGGGACGAATGCTTATCTGCTATTATACTCTACCGGCAAGAACGCCACCTTTAAGTCTGGTGCTATTACCGAAGTAAGTAAGCTGAAAGATCCGTATAAATATTACAAGATGGCAGTCGCATTGGAAGAAAACGAACTCAATGCTCCGTTGCTGACTCCCGAAGGTGAAGTGTTCGGGCTGGCACAAGCGGATGCAGGTGGAAAGAAAGATATTTGCTATGGTCTTTCTGCTGGATATGCAGGTAGCTTGTCAATAGGGTCTGCTGATTATCTGAGTTCTGCATACCGCAATATCAATATACCGAAAGGATGGCCGAAGGAACTGGACCAAGCAACCGTAGCTCTTTACTTGATCAGTGGCACGCAGGACGCAAAGGCACGCTTGGAAACGGTCAACGATTTTATCACCACCTTCCCGGATGCTCCCGACGGTTATCTGAACCGTTCTGATCTTTATGCCTACAATCGTGCGGAATTGGCTAACTCTACGGCTGAACAGGCAACCTATTTGCAAAAGGCACTGGACGACATAAAAACCGCTTCTAAATGTAGCGATAAGAAAGGTGATTTCTGGTATAACCAGGCTAAGTTGATCTACGGTGTTGCTTCGGCCGATAGTACGCTGACCGATCCAGCTTGGACAATCGAAGCAGCTATGGAGGCTTTGGAGAAGGCGATCGAAGAGGATAACCTGCCAGCCTATCACCAATTAAGGGCGGATATCCTGTTCAATAAAGGAGAGTTCCAGCAGGCATTCGATGAGTACATGATCGTTAACAACAGCGATGTCGCCTCTGCTTCTTCTTATTATTTGGCTGCAAAGGCAAAGGAACGGGTTACCGGTTTTAATATCGGTGATGTGATCGACCTGCTCGACAAGGCGATCGAGAAATGCGGGACAAACATGAATGCCGAGGCGGCAGCTTATGTGTTGGAACGGATCAATTGGCGCCTGCGCCTTGCACAATACACGGAGGCTATCGCTGATTATGACCTCTATTATACGCTGATTGGTGGACAGGTGCTTCCGAACTTCTTCTTCCTGCGCGAACAAGCCAAGTTCCGTGCGGGTGACTTGGAGGGAGCTTTGAAGGATATCCAGGCTGCTATACAAGGAAGTCCCAGCACGCCTGACTACTATGCGGAAGAAGCTTCCATCTACGTTCGTCAGCAGAAGTATGAAGAAGCACTGAAAAGTATAGAGAGGGCAATCGCTATTGCTCCTGGTTTTGGAGCCTGCTATCGCTTACGGGGCGTTTGTTATGTCCGTTTGGAGAAGAAAACAGAAGCCTGCGAAGCATTCAACAAAGCTAAAGAATTAGGCGATCCGCTTGCTGGAAAGTTGATAAAGGAACATTGTAAATAAGTGAGTGATATGAAGAAGCTGATGAATGTATTGCCGTTGCTGCTTGTCGTTGTCCTGCTGTTTGGTACGGCTTGTCAGAGTAATAAAAAGAAGGATGCGGAGAGCGTGAATGTAACGTTGTTCGATAAGGATCTGCCAGAGATCAAGACGCTGGTCAACGGAGAATGGGAACTGGTGAGTGGCAAGAACGCCCGTGAGTTTTGCGAATATGAGAATACTTTCATCAAGTTTGCAGACGACCAATATGTCTGGACGGAGGACGGCAAAGCCGAACCGGGGGCTTTGAACTGGCGCAAAGCGGATACGGGGGCCGGATATGAAGCCTATCTGATGGATGTCTTCTACGAGACCAACCCGGCCTACCCTGTGTCTATCAAAGGGGATACTCTTATTTTGCAGGATTGTTCGGAAACAGGATATAAATATACTTTGGTTAGGAAATAGCTTGCGTGAGGCTGTAAATTAAACTGTGTCAGCAAGGAACAAAGTATTAACTTTGCTAACACAGTTTAATTTACAGCCTCCGTTACCAATTAATTTTTCTTGTTCGTGATTATGTTCTGTAAAAACCTCAAACAAACTTTTCTCTTTCAGAGATTCGATCTTTTCTTGATATGCCTCACATAGAAGTTTAGCAGTGATGATAAAACCTCTATCCAACAATTCCGCTTCTTTCTGATACAGTTTGGCTTTTACGGCTTTCAGGTAGTTGTTGAGGCTTTTGGCTTCCTCATCTTTACCTTTTATTTGTTGTTTGGTCTTATCCCAAGATGTGGCTTTTACTTTTTTGCCAGTAGAAAAGCCACATCTTTCACCATTTACGGTAATCAATACTTCAATAATTGTAGTACCGTCTTTTCTAACTCTGTTTTCTCTTATAAAAAAGAGAACGGAAAATGAACTTCTAACCATTTGTTTAATCTTTAAAATTAGACATTTAGAAGTCCTTTGAATAATCTGTATAATGCTATGTGTTAGATTGTTATGTTAAAATTGCAGCCATTTTTGGAAAAATGGAAAATGGCTGTGATTTGGCTGCAAAATATCTTCAATTTTACTCGTTTCAGAAAGGAAAAACGGTGAGTCTTTCCTATGGGAGAATGAAGGTGATAGAAGAAATTTTGAGTATTTCTTATAACTAATCCCAATGCTTTACAGATAAGATTTGTTGTTTAAAGAAGTATTTGATTGGATAAGAAAGAAGAAGCATATAAGATATTTCAACAAATAAAAAACTCCCGTAACCATAACGATTACAGGAGTTTATATGTTTAGAAATAACTTAAATTACTTCTTCATAGCTTCCTCGATAGCAACGGCTACAGCAACTGTAGCACCTACCATCGGGTTGTTACCCATACCCAAGAAGCCCATCATCTCAACGTGAGCAGGTACGGATGAAGAACCAGCGAACTGAGCGTCACCGTGCATACGGCCCATTGTGTCGGTCATACCATAAGATGCAGGACCGGCAGCCATATTGTCAGGGTGCAGGGTACGGCCTGTACCACCACCTGAAGCTACAGAGAAATACGGGTGACCGTTTTCCATACATTCTTTCTTGTAAGTACCTGCAACCGGGTGCTGGAAGCGAGTTGGGTTAGTTGAGTTACCTGTGATAGACACGTCAACACCTTCTTTACGCATGATGGCAACACCTTCGCGAACGTCGTCAGCACCGTAGCACTTAACTTTTGCACGCAGACCGTTTGAGTATGCTTTTTCTTCGATTACGTTTACTTCACCAGTCATATAGTCGAACTGAGTTTGAACGTAAGTGAAGCCGTTGATACGGGAAATGATTTTAGCAGCATCCTTACCTAAGCCGTTCAAAATAACACGCAACGGTTCTTTACGAACTTTGTTTGCCATTTCAGCGATCTTGATAGCACCTTCGGCTGCTGCGAAAGATTCGTGACCTGCCAGGAATGCGAAACATTTTGTTTCTTCACGAAGCAGACGAGCTGCCAGGTTACCGTGGCCGATACCAACTTTACGATCGTCGGCAACAGAACCGGCGATACAGAATGCCTGCAGACCGATACCGATAGCTTCGGCAGCTTCGGCTGCGTTGGTGCAGCCCTTCTTGATTGCGATTGCAGCACCTACAACGTAAGCCCAGCAAGCATTTTCGAAACAGATAGGTTGTGTTTCCTTACACATTGTATAAGGGTCGATACCTTTAGCGTCGCAGATAGCCTTTGCTTCTTCGATACCGTTGATACCATATTCTTTTAAAACCGCGTTGATATGATCGATACGGCGGTCATAACTTTCAAATAAAGCCATATTATTTTTTACTTTTTTAAATTCTTATTTACCAGAAATAAAGATATCAGAAAATTGAAAACAAGTACACCGCCGCAGCAGGCCACATAAAAAGCCATCCAGGGACGGTCCGCTTTAATCACGAAGTAAGCGATAACCGTTGCCACTGTGGTGATAGCGATCAGCCCGAGAAGGACGCGTGTCAGTGTCTTCTTATTCATTACGAGGATCGATATATTTTACAGCTTCTTTGAAACGACCGTAA